>Ga0325414_1001892_pt1 | contig 20713 bp, 5 predicted proteins | sample PopdelMetagenome_8_FD_206183 | JGI IMG/M metagenome (GOLD analysis project Ga0325414, IMG submission 206183) | Populus deltoides microbial communities from Bellville, Georgia, United States - Leaf-PdKOR-R3 | ecosystem: Host-associated > Plants > Phyllosphere > Phylloplane/Leaf | place: USA... | reverse complement strand
ATAGTTAAATTTTAAATAATTTCATGGTTCATAATTCATAATTATAATATTATTTAAACTTAAACTAATCACTTAATTAGTTTATAATAATCAGTTAAACTGGTTAATTGATTCAAAAATAACAAGAGAAATTACAAATCAGCCAAGACTAAAGACCTGAAGTTATATTTTTTAAAATTTAAATATTTGATAGTCAGAGTAGAAATCGCTAATTTTAGAAAAATAATCTCCAAAAATTTCTGTAAAAATTTAAATACAGTCCAACGATCGGATAAAAAATTATGGTTTTTTTTAGCCATTATTCTGGTCTAACACAACCAAATATTTTCTTGAGTCAGTTCTATCTCACAGATTCATAAATGCATTTGTTAGGTCATTTATGTAATTTATATGAGGCAAATCCTCATCTGATTGTGGAAAACTCACACTTTACCTTTTAAAATTATTTGTTATCACAACCTCGATTATATCATTGACACTCATAAAATATATTTAGAAAACAAATTTATAAAATTATGAGTTTTACATGAAACATTAAACTAGTTCATATAATTAGATTAACCGGTCGATTAATTGAGGGAAAAGAATAGTAATAAGATTAAATTTCAAGTTGTCACTAGGGGTGTTCACGGTTCGGTTCGGTTCGGTTTTTATCAAAAATAGTAACCAAACCGAAATTTTTTTTAAAAAAAAAAAAACCGAAACCGAACCGACACCGGTTCAAACCGACCGGTTTCGGTTCGGTTCGGTTCGGTTTTTTAGAGAAAAAACCGGTTCAAACCGGTTTGGCTCGGTTTTTTCGGTTTGGCTCGGTTTTGGCTCGGTTTGACTCGGTTTTTTCCGGTTTGGCTCGGTTTTTTCGGTTTGGCTCGGTTTTGGCTCGGTTTGGCTCGGTTTTTTTCCGGTTTTTTTTCGGTTCGGTTCGGTTCGGTTTTTCCGATTCCAGGCTTAAAAAACCGAAACCGAACCGAACCGGTCGGTTTTTTTAAAATTTTAATCGGTTTAATCGGTTTTTTTTTACGGTTCGGTTTTTTCGGTTATTTTTTTTCCGGTTTTCTCGGTTTAATCGGTTTTTCGGTTTTTTTGAACACCCCTAGTTGTCACGTTATATATACCCACAATATATTTAAATATTGCAACGTGAAAATATGTTGTTTCTTTGAATGATTTTTAAATGGTATTATTTTAGAAAAGAAATTTAATTTACTGTGTTAATTTAAAAAAAAAATCTTCATTTTTTTCGTAATTTTTTATTGGTGAACTAAATTTCTGTCCTTACAGTTTCAAAAGTGTTCCACTACTACCACTACAACAGTTCTTCTAATCCTCAGTGTGAATTTGTTTCAACTTTTTAGACTGACGCTGTATCCATTTTCAACTTATTATTTATTTTTATCCATTGAATCCAACCTTAGAAACCAATGAATTATTTTCAACTTAGACTAACGGTTGATTGCAATAAAGAAGATAGCAAATTCTAACACATTGCCAGATCCCAGCTCCAAACCTTTTTTTTTTTATTTTTAAATTATAGATATTCTGGTCAATTTACACGCACCTTGACTAATTCCGAGGTCCTGAAGATAACAACCATGTAAGTCTTTAGTGATCCTGAAATTTATAACATCCAAACTAGTAAATTTTTAAGATCAAATCTAGAACCTGATAAATTGAGCTATACCCCTTAGATTTCCTCTTCCAACTGAGAACATCATGTAAATGTTATGCATGTCCTCTGCATTTCCAATGCGTGGATTATTTATTTATTTGGTCACTTAGAATACTGAACAAAAATTTTCCACTTCGATTTTGTGGATATCTTCCATTTTATTTGGTAAATCATTTTTAATTTTATGTGATTCAAACTTCGAACATTTATTGAAAGTAAGGTGGATTTTCATATCTTGTTAAAAGAAACCTAATAGAGTGGCATTTTAACAGTGGATGTGTAGCGTGTGAGGGGAAATATTATGTACCAGATGACATCCCGCGCGCTGCCATGAGCTTATAAAACAAATGCACTTAATAATGTTATAATTATGAACTAGCGCTAGATAAGTAATAGAAATTAAATGTATGATGGAGTAAATATTTCATGACGGAAAAAAAAGTTGTGTTGGTGATCAAAAACTTAGAGACTGAACAAAATGATTTGTAGCAATTTACAGTGTTTTATGAGGAAAGATACAGTGCTTTCACCACATGATTTAGCTTTTCAGTTAATAAAAAGCAAAAAAAAATTACAAAGTTAAATTCTCTACCAACTTAATATTAAAAAAAAACCAACAAAGATAATTTTGGAAGGAAAAAAATCCATGAGAAAAAACGTTGCAGCAATTGACAATATTTTATGAGGAAAACTATAGAGCTTTTCCCAATAAAATAAACTAAAAAACCATTTAGAAAAATATTGTAGCAATCCACAGTGTTTTGTGAGAAAAACTACAACGCTTTCTTCATATAATTTAACTTTATTGTAATTATAATTTTTAACCAACTCAATATTTAAGAAACAATCGACAAAGATAATTTTAAAAAAAAATCATAAAAAAATCACATGGGAAAACACTGCAACAATTCACAGTGTTTTAAAGAAAAAAATAACAAAGTTAAATTCTTAATCAGCTCAATATTAAAAAAAATCGACATAAACAATTTTTAAAAAAATAACAAAACAAACACCAAAAAAAGGAAAAAAATCATGTTGGAAACACTGTAGCAATTCACAGTGTTTTGTGATGAAAGCTACAGTGTTTCCCCACATGATTTAGCTTTATTTGTAATGACTTGTAATTGTAATTCACAAATAACTCATAACTCAATATTAAAAAAATAAAATTGAAAGGATAATTTGAAAAAAAATTATAAAAAAACCATGCGGAGAGACACTAAAGCAATCCACAATGTTTTATGAGCAAAACTACAATGCTTTCCCCACATGATTAAGCTTTATTACAAAGTTAAATTTTAACCAACTCAATATTAAAAAAAAATTGACAAAGATAATTTTGGAAAAAAATATTACAAAAAAAACACAAAAGAAACTGGAAAAAAACCATGTGAGGAAAAACTATATCAATCCATAATGTTTTGTGTGAGGAAAAACTTGCATTCACTTGTAATTGCAATTCTTAACTAGATTAATATTTAAAATATAAAATTGACAAAGATAATTTTAGGGAAAAACAGAAAAAAAAACCATGTGGGAAAAAACATTGTAGCAATCAACAGTAATTTTCGAGGAAAGTTACAATGTTTTCCTCATAAATTATAACTGTAATTTTTAACCAGCTCAATATTAAAAAATAAAATAGAAAAAGATAATTTCAGAGAAAAGCATAAAAAAAAACCATGCGGAGAAACACTGTAGCAATCAACAATGTTTTAAAGAAAAAAAATTACAAAAAAAATTCTCAATCAATTAAAAAAAATCAACAAATATAATTTTGAAAAATAAAGAAATAAAATAGAAAAACCATGTGGAAAAATATCGCAGCAATCCACAGTATTTTAAAGAAAAAAATTACAAAGCAAAAATTTTAACCAGATCAATATTTAAAAAGTAAAATCAACAAAAATAATTTTGAAAAAAAAATAAATGAAAAAAAAAGCAAAATTTGAAAAATTGAAAAAAAAAAGTAATTTTGAAAAAAAATAATTTTAAGAAAAAGAAAAAAACGAGGAAAAAAAGAGGAAAAGTTAGCAAAAAAAAAGGGGAAACACTAAGGATTACTATTGTAATCCACAGTGAATTGTGTGTGAGGGAACAATAATTCCCCCACACAATTTAGATATTGTTGTAATTGTAATAGTGTTTCTCTTTTTCTTTTTCTTGCCCCTTAATTGTTTTTCTACTTGGTCATGATTTTTTCTTTTTAATTTTATTCTTTTATATTTTGTTGATTATGAATTGGATTTGATATTTTGTTTTGATTTACTTTCTATTAAGTTATCGTGATATCAAAAAAAATCTTAATACTAAGTTGATGCTCGATCTTACAAGAAAGAATTCAATTTATTGCTTGAAAAAAAATGAGGGGACCAAAATTTACATTGAGACCAAAATGGAGGGATTTTTTTTCAACATTGTTCATGGGAGCATTTTTAGCAATTTTGGCCTCTAGAGTTATGCAAATTTCACTTTTGGTTCATTTAATTTGACACGTTTGTGCTTTGGTTCAAAACTTAATTTTGTTCACTTCTTAATCCTAAGTTTAACAAAGAAAAGAGAAAGTTATTAGAAAACAAATGAGAAGAGAGAAAATTATTGGTTGTCCACTTTTCAGCAACCAAAAAAGAATGATCTTAATGTTAATGAGTTTCATTTGACGAGATGAGTTATATTAAAAGTATTTTTTTTATCACTAATACCATTGAAAAAACTAGATTGGGACTTGAAATTTTTTTTCCATTGAGGATTGATTTTTAGGTTTTTTACAGATTAAAAGTTATTTTGAGGTTAAAAATAAGTTTATTGAGATTTATGGGTGTTTCATAAGTGTTTTGCTATTGTCATTGGGGTAGCTATGGAATGGCTATTCGGTGACGAGGATGTCTAGTCAGTCGAACTTGAGTATGGGCTCGAAAGGGCCATATCTTTTGATCCGATCGTTGGATCGTGTTCAAATTTTTACAGGGGTTTGCAGAGGCTGCTTTCTTGGGGTAGGTATGGAATGGCAACTAGGTGACGAGGATGTCTGGTCGGTCGAACTTGAGTACTGGCTCAAAAGAGCTATAACTTTTAATCCGAGCGTTGGATCGTGCTCAATTTTTTATAAGGGTTTCCAAAGAATATTGTCCTTGGGGTAGCTATGGAATGGCTACTCGGTGACGAGGTTGTCTCGGCAGTCGAACTTGAGTACGGGTTCAGTAGGGTCATAACTTTTGTTTTCATTGGGGCAGCTATGGAATGGCTACTAGGTGACGAGAATGTCTGATCGATCGAACTTGAGTATCGGCTTAAAAAGGCCATAATGTTTGAGCCAGCTGTTAGATCGAGCTCAATTGTTTGCAGGGGTTTTCAAAGCCTGTTTTCGTTGAGGTAGCTATGGAATGGCTATTCGGTGACGAGGATGTGTGGTTGGTTAAACTTGAATATGGGCTCAAAAGGGCCATAACTTTTAATCCGAGTGTTGGATCGCACTCAATTTTTTACAGGGTTTCCAAAGGCTATTGTCCTTGGGGTAGCTATGGAATGGCTCTCGGTGACGAGGTTGTCTCGGCGGTCGAACTTGAGTACGGGTTCAATAGGGTCATAACTTTTGATCCGACCGTTGAATCGTGTTCAAATTTTTACAGGGGTTTCTAAAAGGCTACTTTCTTGGGGTAGTTAGGGAATGGCACCTAGGTGACGAGGCTGTTTGGTCGATCGAACTTGAGTATCGGCTCAAAAGGGCCATAACTTTTTATCCGAGCGTTGGATCACGCTCGATATTTTACAAGGGTTTCCAAAGGTTATTGTCCTTGGGGTAGTTATGGAATGGCTACTCGGTGACGAGGATGTCTCAGCGGTCGAACTTGAGTATGGGTTCAATAGGGTCATAACTTTTGATCTGACCGTTGGATAGTGTTCAAATTTTTACAGGGGTTTCCAGAGGCTATTTTCTTGGGGTAGCTATGGAATGGCAACTAGGTGACGAGGATGTGTGGTCGGTCAAACTTGAGTATCGGCTCAAAAGGGCCCTAACTTTTGATCCAACCTTTGGATCGCGCTCAAATTTTTACAGAGGTTTCCAAAGGCTATTGTCCTTGGGGTAGCTATGGAATGGCTACTCGGTGACGAGGATGTCTCGGCGGTCGAACTTGAGTACAGGTTCAATAGGGTCATAACTTTTGATCCGACCATTGGATCGTGTTCAAATTTTTACAGGGGTTTCTAGAGGCTGTTTTTATTAGGGTAGCTATGGAATGGCTACTCGGTGACGAGGATGTCTTGTCGGTCGAACTCGAGTATAGGCTCAAAAAGATCATATCTTTTGATCCGACCGTTGGATTGTGTTTAAATTTTTACAAGGGTTTCCAAAGGCTGCTTTCCTGTGGTAGCTACGGAATGGCTACTCGGTGACGAGGATGTGTGGTCGGTCAAACTTGAGTATCAGCTTAAAAAGGCCCTAACTTTTGATCCGACCGTTGGATCCTGTTCAAATTTTTACAAGGGTTTCCAAAGGCTGCTTTCTTGGGGTAGCTATAGAATGGCAACTAGGTGACGAGGATGTCTGGTTGGGCGAACTTGAGTATCAGCTCAAAAAGGTCATAACTTTTGATCCAACCGTTGGATCGCACTCAAATTTTTACAGGGGTTTTCGGAGGCTGCTTTCTTGGGGTAGCTATGGAATGGAAACAAGGTGATGAGGATGTGTGGTCGGTCAAACTTGAGTATTGGCTCAAAAGGGCCATAACTTTTAAAAATTTGAATAAGATCCAACGGTCGGATCAAAAGTTATGGCCAACCCATACTCAAGTTCGACCGACAAGACATCCTTGTCACCGAGTAGTCATTCCATAGCTACATCAAGGTCAACAACCTTTGGAAACCCCTATAAAAATTTGAGTGCGATCCAACGGTCGGATCAAAAGTTCTAGCCATTTTGAGTCGACACTCAAGTTCGGTCGACCAGACATCCTCGTCACCGAGTAGCCATTCCATAGCTAACCCAATGACAACAGCATCTGGGAACCCTTGTAAAATTTGAGCGCGATCCAACTGTCAGATCAAAATTTATGGTCCTTTTGAACCGATACGTAAGTTCGCCCGACCAGACATCCTCGTCACCTGTAAAAATTTGAACAACATCTGGAAACCCCTGTTTTAAACCCGATCCAATGATTGAATCAAAAGTTATGGCCCTTTTGAGACCATACTCAAGTTCGTCCGACCAGACATCCTGTCACCTAGTAGTCATTCCATAGATACCCCAATGAAAACAGCCTCTAAAAACCCCTGTAAACAATTAATCTCGATCCAACGGTCAGCTCAAATGTTATGGTCCTTTTGAGCCGATACTCAAGTTTGACCGACCAGACATCCTTGTCACCTAGTAGCCATTCCATAGCTACCCCAATGAAAACAGCCTCTAGAAACTCCCGTAAAAATTTGAACATGATCCAACAGTTGGATTAAAAGTTAAAGCCCTTTTGAGCTCATACTCAAGTTCGACCGACAAGACATCCTCGTCACCGAGTAGTCATTCCATAGCTACCTCAAGGACAACATCCTTTGGAAACCCCTGTAAAAATTTGAACACGATACAACGGTCAAATCAAAAGTTATGGCCCTTTTGAGTCCATACTCAAGTTCGACTGACAAGACATCCTTGTCACCGAGTAGTCATTCCATAGCTACCCTAATAAAAACAGCCTCTGGAAACCCCTGTAAAAATTTGAACACGATCCAACGGTCGGATCAAAAGTTATGACACTATTTAACTCATACTCAAGTTTGATCGCCGAGACATCCTCGTCACCAAATAGCCATTCCATAGCTACCCCAAGGACAATAGCCTTTGGAAACCCCTGTAAAATTTTGAGCGCGATCCAACAGTCGGATCAAAAGTTATGGCCCTTTATAAGTGTTTTAAAGTGTAAAAAAAAATAAAAATGGGTTTTTTTTTAACCAAGATGGCGGAACCCAATTTTCAAGTGGCTAAAGATGAACTAGTAGGGAACGTGTCATCTACAGGTGCAAACAACACGTCGCCTGCTTTTAAGAAAAAAATAAGTGGACGAGTCTTGCCATTATAAGAAGAAAAAACAATGATGCCTAGGCACGCGGGCCTTGCTTTTAGATCTCCACATCTGACCTTTTTTTTTAGGGCCAAACGTGTTGACCCGTCCAAGCCTGTCTTTTCACTTTCATTTTAATTGCAATTCATTATAATAAATTAATTAGAAATTTTTTTTTTGTTTTTTAATAAACTTATAACATTCTTTTTAAAATATTAGCAAATGCTTTTTTTACAGCTCTTCGCAATGTTGTTTTTTTCTAAAATTTTATTTGGTGGCTTTCCCAAGCATATCTATTATTATTATTATATAATTAAATAAAAAATAAATTAAAAAAAGTTATTAAACCCAATCTAGTTCATATGGGTCCCAAGTTTGATGAGTTAACTCAAGTCAATCCAAAAAATTGTTGTTTCAATATATAAAAAGAAAGGGTTAAAACAATGTCATCTTCAATATTTTTTTCTTGAAATTAAGTTGGGTTTTAATAAGGTCGTGTTTGGATCTGCTGGGTCAACCAGGTCATATCGAGTCAATTTCTACCTGGTTCAATTTGAAACCTAAACCAAGTAAGGGGCAAAGTCAAAGGGTCTTCGGGTCGGTGACACAATAAAGAAATTTAAACAAGAATGCATGGACCGTGTATTATTTTTATATATTTTTTAATACAATCATGTCAAAACTATCAAAATTTGTTTAAAAAATAAATATTCTACAAAAAAAATTGCCAAGTAACAAATGGAGTGCGGTGAAAAGATAAATTGGTTTTGGTTTTGGTTAGATGTATTTCATACCTTGTATTTCAAATCATCCAAATTTTTTTATATTTATTCTAGTTGCTTTATGATTTTTATTAAATAAAGAATGTAGAAGAAAACAATTATATTTCCTAGTAGACAAAAAAAATAGAAGTGGAAGAATGATACTAGCAAATCAATGAGATTTAAATAATTATTTTTCTTACAAAAAAATTAATTCTCATATAATTAAATAATTTTTTTGAAGGAATGTCTATGACACAAGTTCAAATATTTTAATTTGTACTTATTTTTCAGGTTCTCAACTTGATATTTAGTTAATATCAATAAATCTTTTTAATATTTATTAACATATATAATTTTCAATTTATTTTAATAAATAAATACATCAAGTCTTAGTTAATAGTTCATAAGTTTTTGATGCTAGAAATTAAATGCATTGAAAACACTTACAAGTTCTTTTTTTATTTTGTGTAAAAAAACATTTCATCCGACCCAAACCAGAATTAACTAGCTAGCAATAACTTGCATATGTCTAAAGTGTAAATAATCACTATGTCTTTTTTGAAAGGAAAAAAAAAAGGCAACCTTACCTCCAATTCCTATCCATAGTTTTAAAACCCGGAACCCGACCAACCCGAGGCTGAAACCAGGCCAGGTTGAAGAAAAAACAGGGAAAGGAAAAAACAGGTGTGACTCAACGGGCTGACCCGGCAAGATCCGGTCAAAAACTCGGTTGCAACCCGTTGACTTTTGTTTTTTTTTTTAACTAAAACAACGTCATTTTGATTTTTTTAAAAAATAAAATTGACCCGGGTGACTCGATCAAAACCCAAAACCCGGGTCCTTGTTGCTAACACATATATGAGTCTTTGTTGCTACCTTGATATTGTATTATATTCCATTTAAAATATATATTTTAAGCATTATTTTTAATAAAACATATCATTATGTCCTTGGGTATACCAACTTACAATCACATTTTTCTATAAAAAAGATTCAATCAATTATAACTTTTAGTTTTTTCCTATTCTCTATTATGTTTATATCAATTATTTTTGTTAAAAATGACATGCATGTACATAGTACTTAAGTAATTCTATTATAAAATGATGAAAATACCATTTTAAATCAATAAGATACTTGTTTTTAAAAAAAGTAGAATACAATGTAAATATTGTTCGTGTAGATATTTGAATATGAATAAAATTGGTTACAAATTGTTGATCAATCAATTCTTTGATTAATATGTTATATATTATTCATTTTTCCCTTCTAATAAGAAATTGAGTGTAGAAACTTCATCCAAAGTGGAGGCAGGTAAAACCTCACAAATCAAACTAAGCATGAGATTCTTAACTTAGTTTCAAAAATTTAGAGATGAATATGTGTAATGCTAAGAAAACTACACCCTAAGTAAAAAACAATAAAGCAATAAATAAGAAAGATGTAAAGGAAAGCTATAAATTACAATAAAAAAAACATTAAATTATAAAAAGCGTATAAGAGAATTGTATACATGAGGATGGTCCTGTAAAGGAAAAATATAAATTATAAAAGTAAATGGCAAGAAAGACAAAATGTAAAGTTATAAAAAAAAAAAACATTAATTTTGTAACAAAAAATGTGTATTGATAGGGTTGGCCATTGTTTCCAACTGTTAGACAATCTATTTATAATGTAATCGAGTTTCAAATAAACTATAAATTCTAATCTTATATAAATTGTTTATGGTAGATAAAAATTTTACAACTTAAATGATAGTATAATTCATACTTTCTATTCGCATGCCTCCTCCTAGTAATTAAGTATTTTAGGACTCTAATTATACTACAATATTCACCAATGTTAACTGCTAAAGACTAGTATTTTGAATAGGAATTGATCAATGATCCATAAAGTGAATCCTCATCTTTTTAATTGATGATTGATCTTAACTATCTACATTAGTTTGCTAAAAAAACACAGACTGTACACCTATTATTCTTGATCAAATGATACATGGATGTTCATTTTTGTTTTATATAAACAATGCCCTTATATTCTTTTATTTCAAATAAATGAAGGAATGTTGGCATGTCTCCTTCTTGAATTAATCAACAAATTGACCATCGATGACATGAAAAATCAAGCATTGTTTTTTTAAATATCGATCATTTTCGCTTATATCGATATTTTCGCTTATTGATATAAGAAGCATTGTTTGGTTTTGGCACAATGCTTAAAGTTATAAGAAGTAAGAATTGTTATTTTAAATATCTATCTAACAATTAATATACAACTCTTTATCTTTTTTTGAAAAATCCCTAATTTCTTTCTATAAAAACCAAAGATTTTCATAAACCTTCAGCTTTTTTTTTTTCAAAAATTGCATCTTTCAACAACTTTTCATAACAAAAACCTTATCTAATTACTTATTTCAAGAACCTTACCAACTGCGTCCTTAACACTAATTAGAAAATTATAAGTAATTCCCTAAAGAGCATTAACAACAAGAAATCATCCCTGAAGGAGCTTTTCTCTTCACTTTAGACATTAAAAGAGAAAGACGATTGCTTCAAGATGACTATGGAAATCTCAACATATGAAAAAAATTGATAAAATGGCCCGATGTTGCCATTTCTGATGACATCTACTGGCTTAACTAAATGTAACATTATTTTGACGATGAGTGGAAATGAAAGGATTGTTTTATTCCATTCAAATATCCAGGATTACCATTAGATCAAATAAAAAAATGTTGGTCATTCTCTCCCTCTTCTAGTTAATGTCTAACAATGATTCATCTTCAAGTATAGGATGGAGACTGTAACTTTATTTGACTTGGCCATGATAACAGGCCTTTATCTAGGACATGAAGAATTATGTGCTTCTTTATAAGTCTATGCTGGTCAATTTAAAGATATGTTAATAGGCACCCTTATATATAGTACTCTTATAAGATGCAAGAAGAAAGAAACAAACTTCCTAATCGAGCGTGAGCATGTTGCTTTCTTGTTATACTAAGTATGCAAATATGTATCTTCTCCAAGTCTAAATTACCTACTAAAGCCTTCTTAAAGGTAGTTGTGGCCTTGACAAAAGGTTATGCTATGGATTTAGGCCTTTGTACTAGGATATATTTATAAACTATTAGGGGAATGCCAAATAAAAAGATGTTAGCCGTTCTCTTTCTCTTTTAGTTAATGTCCAATAATGAATCATCTTTAAGTATGGGATGTATGCTATAACTCTATTTAACTTGGCCATAATAGGAGGCCTTTGTCTAGGACATGAAGAATTATGTGCTTCTTTATAAGTCTTTACTAGTTAATTTAAAGATGTGGCAGTAGGCACCCTAATATATAGAACTCTTATAAGATACGAAAAGAAAGAAACAAACTTCTTAATCGAGCGTGAGCATGTTGCTTTCTTGCTATACTAAGTATGTAAATACTTATCTTCTCTAAGTCTAAAATACCTACTAAAGACTTATTAAAGGTAGTTGTGGCTTTGAAAAAAGGTTATGCTATGGATTTAGGCCTTTGTGCTAAGATATATTTATAAAGTATTAGGGGAATGCCAAATAAAAAGATGTTGGCCATTCTTTCTCTCTTCTAGTTAATGTCTAATAATGATTCATCTTCAAGTATAGGATGCAGACTATAACTCTATTTGACTTGGCCATGATAGGAAGCCTTTTGTCCAGGACATGAAGAATTATGTGTTTTTTTATAAGTCTTTACTAGTCAATTTAAAGACATGGTAGTAAGCACCTTTATATATAGTACTCTTATAAGATGTGAGAAGAAAGAAACAAACTTTCTAATCGAACATGAGCATGTTGCTTTCTTGTTATATTAAGTATGCAAATACTTCTCTTCTCTAAGTCTAAAATACCTACTAAGGCCTAATTAAAGGTAGTTGTGGCCTTGACAAAAGGTTATGCTATGGATTTAGGATCCTTTGTGCTAAGATATATTTATAAAGTATTAAGGGAATGCCAATTTAAGAACGAGCAACATCTTTTATGGTGAAATAAAACATATATAGTGCTTTTTTGTGGGTATAGTTATGGAATATGATCTACTCCTATGAGTTCAGTGATGTGTAGTAAACCCTGTACCCTTAGCTGACTTATGTCGAAGAGAGATTAATGTAGACTCAGTTCCATAACTTTCTTTTTAGATGGTATATGAAAACCTTTATAGTTATGGTAAGAAGAAATGAATAATCTATGGCATTCCTCTCACAATGAGAATTAATTCAAGTTAGTTATCAAGTTCATAATTATAGAAGGCATAAGATATAAAGGAATAACATGATTCAATATAGAGAAGCATATTGGCTTATAGGGGACTTCATATTAGTTTGATAATCGACCATGTTCAAAGGAATAATTATTTCTCTAGGATTTACACTTGAACAAGTATAAATGTGACTTTAGCAATTGAACATCACTTAAGTTTGTCATAACCCAATTTTGATTCCCCAAAAAATATTCTTATATTTTTCTTTTTTTTCAAAAAAAATCCAAAAAAAATCAGAAATCTAAAATTCAAAAATATTTTCAGGATAAGTGGAGCTAAGTCTTTAAGCTACAAAAGATAAAAATTCCAAAAGAAAGACTTAATTTAAAGCAAAGTTTAAGGTTGAAATCTAACTTGATCAAAATTAAAAGAATTAATTAGGTTTAAGGAATTACTTAAACTTATAATGGGTTTAATTGACTTAATTAAGATGCAACTAAAGCAAAATTAAGTTTGAAAGTTAATTTGGCAAAAATTAGAAGAACTAATTAAGTTCAAGGACTTAATTAAACTTCTAATGGGTTGATAAGATTCAATCAAGGACTCGATTGCAGAAAAATCATGTTTGGATGCCTAGTTTGAATCAATTCGTAAAGATTGAAAGATTAGGAACATAATTGGAACTTGAAAAGGCTAAGTTGATGCATTCAAGGGTGCAATTGCAAGAAATTTAAAGTTGGAAGGCTAATTGAGGGGTAAATTAAAGAATCCTAAAACCAAGGATTAAAATGAAAGAGACGCACGCATTCAAGGACTAAAATTGATTAAAATCAAGGTAAATTTGAAAAAATTTAAAGTTTGAAAGTTAATTAAGGATGGGATGAAAGTATCCAAGACCAAAGACCATATTATAAAAGACACTGAATATTGAGTGTCAAAATTGATGTGACCAGGGATTTAATCAAAAGAAATCTTAAGATATCAACTCAAATTGGCTAGATTCAACAAAATTTGAAAAATTGAGGATCAGTTTGTAAATAAGGAAGAAAATAATGAAATGGTGTTGTTTCGGCACCACTGTTCATTTCCTTTTTCTTTTCTCCTATGAGGAAGCTGACTGAGATCTACCTTTGTAGAGCCATTTAATGCTCTCTCATGCCTCAAGTAAGATAAAAGGCACACTCTCCTAGTAGCCTTGACATCATACTATGCCCCATTATAGTTCCCGTCGAGTGGTCCTTCTTATAGCTGCTGCAATGTTGGTCCAAAAATACTGACCCGATTAGCCTTGGATAACCTGATTTTAGTAGTATTAGGTTATTGGCTTGTTGTCAATGGTTGGGATCATTCTTAAAGGATTGAATGGTTAAGATGCAAGACTTTCCCCACCACCCACAAATAAGAGCAACCCATTCCAACAAGAAAAGAGGGGGGAGGACATAACTGAAAAACAAACACCTACACACTGTGTTTGCAAACCTTTCAACCCATAAACACTCAGTCCAACCAAAATCAGAGGGAATTTTGTTGTCCCAGCTGGGAAAAAAAAACATATAAAGCACCACTTTTCCTTTCATGTTCGAGCCAAAAATACCATTTCTCCTTCCCTACAGAACCTGGTACACCACAAAATAACACCACCAGCACCCTATTATAGCCAAAAACAATAAGCAGAGACCCTGGTAGGAAGCATAACAGCCATCACTTTCTTTTTCCTAACATTCATTCCTCTATTGAAGCTCTGAACCAATAACAACAACGAACTCTAACTAGTTAACCATTTGCCAACAAAACTTTAGTTGATTGACCGGTGTCAGAATAGTTACACTTCCCCATCCATAGCAACACCGAAGTTGTGAGCAGTAATTGACTCCGCCATGAGTAGTAGTTGCACCGCCTTGTTACAGCTGTGACCAATATTTGATTCAACTGTAACCAAGTAGCAGAAGCCTCAAGTCTCAACAACCTTATTTCCTTGTTTTCTCATTGAAACAACTTTGATCATTAGCCTTACTACGGTCGTGAGTCTCAGTTTCTATTCTAACAAAAAAATATTACCAGGTATGATGCTTTGTCCTTCCATGAGTACATCACATTGATAAAGTTAGCCAACCTTTGTGATTTTTGTGAAATAACTAACCATTTAAATAGGTTTGTTAGGCAGTTACACAACTGTCATTGTGAAACAATTATTTTAAAAAAAATCAGGAACACAAAATTTATGAATCAATCAAATTAGTTAAAAACCAATGTCTTTGTTTTCAAAAATACAAATTTTGCAAATGTTTTTAGAATCCTTTTTTTTAAATAATATATGGTGCAGTAATCGATGCAGACAAAGAACTAACATGTATTCATATGTATTAGGAAAAAAAATGTTTATACAGTAATAGATATATTGCATAAAATCTAATAGAAGACACTTCTTAAAAAAAAAAACAAACAAACATGCTCTGATACCAATGTAGATTGTTAAAGGAAACTTACTAGTGATTTGAGAAATCACTTTCTTGTTCCTAGATCAATTGCTTTAATGCTATTTTAATTACTAGAACTAAAGAGATATTCCACAATACGAACGTCTTTGTCAAGTTAATTCAGAAAGTTAGATATGAGAGAGAGAGACCAATTATGTTTCTTTGCTTGCACCCTTTTAATATGGGTTATGCCTCTATATATAAATCTAGAGAAAGCGGTTATTTCTTTTAGTACCTGTGTGAAGTAGTTATAACTGTATTCATGGTGCAATGTAATATATGGTGCAGTAATCGATGCAAACAAAGAACTAACATGTATTCATATGTATCGGCAAAAAAAATATTTGTACAGTAATAGATATATTGCATAAAATCTAATAGAAAACACTTCTTAAAAACAAAAATGCTATGATACCAATGTAGATTGTTAAAGGAAACTTACTAGTGATTTGAGAAATCACTTTCTTGTTCCTAGATCAATTGCTTCAGTGCTATTTTAATTACTAGAACTAAAGAGATAATCCACAGTACGAACATCTTTGTCAAGTTAATTCAGAAAGTTAGATATGAGTGTGTGTGTGTGTGTGTGTGAGAGAGAGAGAGAGAGAGAGAGAGACTAATTATGTTTCTTTGCTTGCACCCTTTTAATATGGGTTATGCCTCTATATATAAATCTAGAGAGAGCGGTTATTTCTTTTAGTAACTGTGTGAAGCAGTTATAACTGCTTCACAACTCCTCTAAAATATGAACATCCCTCATGGGTAGACCAGGCATAACCTAATAACCAACAATTTTGTATTATGTTGATTCAAGTTATGATATGGCAGTATGTGTAAGATGTTAGGGTCAGATGCTATATTTTCTATGTATATACATCCCATGATCATGGATTTCTCTCACTTATAAGCTCAAGGTTGTAGGTTTTTAATTGTTTTTTTTTACCATCATGAACCCCTCATCATATTTAAAAATAAACATTTCTATTTTGATATTAAAGTCAAAACAATGAGGTTGATGTCCAAAGATTGTTGATGTTGTGTTTTCCCTTTGTATGTGAAAATATTTCCCTACCATTTAAATTTTAGCTCTACATATGCAATATGTAAGTTCTTTAAATGTTCTAGTTTGATCTTTCAAAAATAAGAATGACCCACTTGTATTTGTTTATGAGTTAGGCTTTCAAGGCCAACTTCTTGGCATGATGGGTTATTTCATTTTTCTTGGATAATCACTGTATGTTTTTAGCCCACACATGTTTCCTTGGTTGAAGCCTGTATCAGTTTTAGGCTTGGTTAGGAAGCTCAATCCATGTGACTGGACTAAGCCTTTAAGGTTTAAGGTTGTGTTTAATAAGGCCTAATTCTGACAAAGAAAAAAAATATATTTTTGGGTTTTTAAAGTTTGTTTACCAAACGAAGCATTATTATTATTATTATTATTAAGGATCATTTTGAAAAAATTTTAGTCCCTAATATTTTTCTACCCTCTTATATTTAATATTTGAAATTATGACCTATACACGAGGTGTTTTTCTGATATTAGAAAAAAAAATTATTATTTAAAGATGAAAAAAAATAACAAAATCTTCTTTCAAAAATACATTTAAATATTTTGATTTTTGCATATGGTCAAGTCTCTAAAAAATAAAATATCATATTTGCATAAATAATAATAAATAAAAATATATATAAATGGCATAACTTAGCATCTTTTAAATACTAAAAATTCAAGAAAAATAGTTTTTATTTTGCATACATATTGGATTTAATAACTAGTTTATTAAAGTCATGAGAACTTGGTCTATATTTTAAAAACACCAAAAATATGTTGTGTTTCTTTTAATATCCAGGATTATAAACTTATATGTAAGATGTATTTCCGATATTAAATAAAAAAAATAATTTTTTTTATTCTTATGTTTTGACTCTAGAATAGTTAGGCTTAACCCTTAAAGTTATAGTCCATTCTACTAGGGTGGACCGACTTTAACCATTAGACAAACCAATGGTTAGAAAACACAACAGTACTTTAGTTTGCATCAGACAAATAAATAATGCAGCATACCTTAAGTAAAGTGTACTAGGGGTGATACGTCATCCTTGTATATAACTAGTCTTCTTATCCAGATTCTAAAACCAATTAGGGTTCTAGTGACCAAAATACTAGGTGGCGAATCCATCCTTTTTTAATTGATAAGAAACAAGAATTCATTATTTTTCCACTCATATCCCAATGATCTTAGCCTGAAGGGATGTTTTTCGCGATGCTACACACGTGCACTTAAGTTGTTGCAGGGTCAGAGACTTCACACTGGCAGCCGGTCACTAGTCAGGCATTTTCCTCTTGAATTTGACTAATATTATCTTCAACATTTTGTTGAAATAGATGGTTGATAAGTAATTTTTTAATAAAGAAACTTCTATCCAAAATAAAAGGAGGAAGCTATTAAAAAGCCTAACTAGAAAGCCAAGTAAAAAGCCTGGCAAAAGAACTCCTAATAAGCATGCTCAATTTTAGCCTATCATTTCTTTATATCTATAATTTATGTTATGACATCATTCATCTTGTCCTTTTTAGCTTGTCATCCTTCTAAGATTCATTCCTCTTGAAAAAAACACTCAACTTATCAAGGCTCACCAACCATTTACGGTTTCTAATAATGATGATGAAGAATCTATTACCTAATTGATGAGAAAACCTCGGGTAAGCAATTTGTTTGATTGACTTAGATTTTGTCATTTTGATATCCTCTGTCATACCCGACATAAATATGGAACCTCAAAAACATAAAGGAAAATATAAAAAGTGGAGTCACCACCTAGTTATTTTAGGAGACTAAAAACCTAAAATATACAATGGTTCCAGAGATCTAAGGGTTTGATTATGCTTAGTGGTGATAAAAAGCACCCTAATTGTATCCTTTTTAAGGAAAAGTGATCTTAAGTATGCGTTTCTACTAAATTTATTTTACTCATGCCATTAATTGTTTGAATTTTTTTATGAGTTTATTCACAAGTCATTTATTATTTTTAGATGTTCATCAAGTTAGCACCGACCCTAAATAAAGAGTCTCGCAACTTTACTTTTTATTAATAATGCCAACAAATTCAATGATATGTAATATTTTTATTGAATTAATTCATAACTAGTTATCTGACTCATGCCATGTTACCAGTCAGAGCATAATTTTCTTTGACGTTGTAAAAAATATTCATTCCTAAGTCAAACATGGTTAAAAAATGACATAATTTTTTTTATGGCGCAAGTTTGAATTACTTGTTCACTAGAATTTTTTTATATATACAATATTTCTTATGTGTTTTTAAAGACTAGGTTGGTGCTCATGCTGAAGAAAAACATGGTGAGGAAGAAGAGCAAAATGTTAATAGTGATAATAAGTTTGCTGATATGTTTGAGATGCCACCTACAACTTTCTCTTTTAAAGATGCTGATACTAATTCATGGAGATCTATAATGGAAGATCATATAGCTCATATTGAGATGAATATGAGTCATCTTTGAGACTCTTAAGCATAAATCATAGCTAATCAAAAGCATATGGCCGGTGACATACAGGATATCAAGACCATGATGGCAAATCTACTCTTTTGATATCCATCATCCTATGAGAAAGTACCAAAAGTATTTTCACATTTTCATGATTTTATCTTTTCATGTTTTTGTATTTTTCCCCTAATTGTAATGTATATTACATTTTAAAAATTATAGCATGTTTTTATATTTTATTTCTTTATTACTTATGGTTTATCCTTCCTTCACTATTACTTTTTGTTGATAACAAAGAGGGAGAGAATTGAAGTATTTGTAAAAATAAATGTAAAACATGATTATATAATTAAGAGGGAGAAACATATATGTATAGATTATTGTTAATTATTAAAAGTCTTTAAGAGACTATATTGCAAATATAGGGGTGATTAATCTTTTTATATCTATATGTATACATTAATTGTTATCATAAAAAAAAAATTGAAGATTGTTGATCTCTGGGTCACATATTAATATTTATATATTTTGATAATAACAATTAAATGAAAATGGACTAATGATATACTTGGTTAAAGTTAAGTTTAAACAAGTTTATATGAATATAATCAATAAGCATTAAGAATTAAATAAAGAAATAAATCAACAAGTAAAAGATACAAAGCAAGTGAAAACTTAATTCTTTAGGATTCATTTTAGTGCTTATTATGTAAACTTTATATCTTATTTGATAGCATAAATTAAAATAAATTCACATACTTCACATTGCATGCATTATAAGATTAATATGCATTTAATCAGTTCAAGAGTTACCAGGTTTAAAATTAAATTTTAAGTTGAAAGGTCGATCGTTTGGCCATACCAAGGGAACCGGCCGACCGTTTATTTATCAAGGATGAACACCTAGAAATTTGCAGGAACTGGTTGATCAATTGGCTTAACCAATCTAAACTAGTTGACTATTTTAGCTGTCAGAGGAATAGAAACGGTTATAAAACAACTAGTTTTTGCTATATATATAGCTTCTTTAATTGAAGAATTAAGCATGGACCTTGAATATTTTTAAGAGCAAAAATAACTTCGAATCATCAATCCTAAATCATACTCATATTTGTACATTAAAATCTTCATATTCTTGCATAAAAGTATAAATTTTCACACTTACTATACATAAACACCTTCATACATTCTAGCATGTTTGAGATTCTGGTAGTAGTTGCGGTTCAAAGTGTTTTTCGCTTAGAAATGCATCAAAATAATATTTTTATTATTTTTAAAAAATAATTTTTGATATCAACACATGAAAACAATCTAAAAACATAAAAAAAATTTAGCAAAAAACAAATTCAAAATTTTTGGGAATGCGGTTTGCACCGCATTCCCAAACGGGCACTAAATGCTGTTGAGTGATATATAAGTTTCAATTTTTTATCCATTTTTTGTGAGAATGTTGTTACATTTCAAACAATTGCAATCCTTCGAGAGTTTAAATGAAAAACTCTTGATCATTAGTGAGGTACATCATCAAAGTAAAAAGTCTTAAAGATGGCATTTATTCAAGTGATAAAGAGGGGTTTGGTGAAGATTCATCAAATATATTATAATCTTTGGCTTGGATTAGTAAAAAAAATACAATATTTAAAATCAATTTGGTGCTTGAGGTGTGGATATAGACTTGCCGAACCTTTACAAAACATATGTTTTTCATAAAAAAAAAGTGTTTTTTTTTAAATAACAACAAACATTTTTTAAAATAGAACGAACTACAAACATTTTTCAATCATCCAAGGAAACTCAAGTTTTTGAATTAGAATCCAAGTTCCTAGACTTTAAAAATCCCAATTTAAACCTTGTTTTGATCCCAAAACATGAAAAAAATAATTTTATAAATTTTTAAATCACTCATTTCTAGCTACAAAACACATTTTAATTGTCCAAAACACTCAAAATCAAACCAAATTAAAAAAACAAAGTCTTGTTCTACCTTGTTGGGCATAAGTGAATATAAAAACCACCTCC
>Ga0325414_1001889_pt1 | contig 20727 bp, 23 predicted proteins | sample PopdelMetagenome_8_FD_206183 | JGI IMG/M metagenome (GOLD analysis project Ga0325414, IMG submission 206183) | Populus deltoides microbial communities from Bellville, Georgia, United States - Leaf-PdKOR-R3 | ecosystem: Host-associated > Plants > Phyllosphere > Phylloplane/Leaf | place: USA... | reverse complement strand
TGATTCCTTTAATTAATTAAATCAAAGTTTAATTAAGTACTCAAACTCATCAATTCTTTAATTAAGCTCATGTTTTCATTAATTAAACTAATCCAAATTTTAATTAAATTCTCAAACTTATTAATTCCTTAATTTCTGACCAATTGACTCTCAAATTTTAAAAATTTCAACATTGAACTGTGAATTTGTGTTGTCTTAACCCAATTCTCAACTATTATCATTTTTTTTTAATATTTATTCAAAAATTAGATTATGACATAGTTCATTGGGATTTTTTTGTATGTTGGACGGCATACATCCTACCCGAAGAAGTCCGAACACAGCTATCTTTCTTGCTCCTGAGCAAAACAGTTTCTGGCAGCAAGGGAAAAAAAAACGGAATGAAGTGGGGGTCTTTGTTAGTTTCCAATCGCGTCAAACATTAATTGTTGTTTTACAAGAGACATTAAGTAGGGCTGACCTCCAGCTGAGTTTCATAAGTTTCAATGAGAAGTTGAGCATATTCTTCAGGAGTATATTTCGAGCTGCTATCGTAGTCGTCCAAGAAATAATTGTTGAGGTAGTCGTTATGACCCATATCAGACACATAGATGCATTGGCTTAAGTACTTCCTAGCAACTTCCTCGCTTCCCAAGATCTTGGCAATTCGTGAAAACGTGATATTGTGATTATATAACTGAATATTCATGGTATATAGTTCTCCCTTCATACACACAAAAGAATCATATGAATAGTTAGCGTTGCCAAAGCATACAAGATTCATAGAACTGGATAGTATAAGGTTTTAGTTATGAGAGGCATATGATCAGCAATCACCGTAAGATAGCCAGTTAAATCAAGGATGCCAGCTCCATTCGATCCATAATTTACACCATCTAGAAAATTGGTTAAACTTCCGACACCAAAGTCCGAAATGTAACTGTCGAAACCTAATTGTTCAGCTGAAACAAAAAATAATAATAATAATTAAGACCATAACTGTCCACAATATCTTAAACTCCATTAAAGTGATAGATCTTCATAATAGAATATAAAAACAATAACAATAATCACAGCTATCTAATTGTAATTTAATAAAACGGTCACAACTATCTTTTATTTTTCATCCTAATCATCCTTCTTCTAATTTCAGCAACAAAAACATTAGTACCAGACTTAGCATGATTTCTAATTTTAATTTAATACAACGGTCACAACTATCTAGTGAGAACATATTTATTTTCCATTAAAGAAAACTAAAACACTATATTTAATTTGTAATATAAGGGAGGAGAGCAAACTGCAGACCAATGGTGTCAGCTATGTTGAGACCGTTGCTGCACCTTCCTGAAGCCCCAGTATCAAAGTCGATCCCATAAGGAAGGTAATTAACTTTAGCTGGAGTGTTAAGGTAGTTATTGTTTCCGTTATCAAAGAGGGAATCTCCAAAGACGAAGTAGCAAGGAACTTGAGGTACAGCCTTTCCATAAGTCCAGTGTTGCCAGTTTGACACCAGCAAAACCACAGACAACACCCACAATGCCTTAAGCCTACTTTCCATTAACAAATAAAATGAAAGAAGGAAACTGTCGCACCCGATATCACGGTGACTCTAAAAATAATTCTTGATTATTATGGAAAAAGAACAGATTTTTGGTATTTTGTTCTTTTAGGGGAAAAGGTTTTGTTTGAGGAGTCGCCACCTAGTATTATAGTCACTAGAAACCCTAACTGGTCAATAGAAATTCTATGGCTTGGGATTGGTTACGTAAAAGGAAAGATATTATCACTCTTTAAACGTTCTGTCTAAGGCAGACTACATTGCTGGTTTTGTCTTCAATTGCTAAATGTTTATTAGTTTATGATATGATGATTTTTTTATAATATTCATGACTCTGGCGCCAGTGAATATTCGGTTTTGAATAATTCCAACTCTGACATTGGTAAAAATTCCACCATGAATAATTCGAACTCTAGCATTGGTAAAAATTCATAGCTACGAAAAAAATCAGTATATATATATTTTTTATCCTGATATCAGTGAATAAATTGACAAAAATTAAATTTTTTAAGAAAAGAAAACTATACTTTTTTTATGTTTTATGTTTTTTATTTTTTTTAGAACTAAGCTTCACACGTGCATGCACAAACCGGTAAGAAGTGAATTAAATTGGCCTATGTACAGTACCCATGCAATTATAATTGCAAAGGAAAGGGAAATGAAGAACTTACCTATGCAGGAGGTGAAGTCGAAGACAGTGGCTTGCTTTGGATCCCTCGGTTTCTCCTCCCTCCTCTGATTCTTCTTGTCTTTCAACTTTCTTGGGTCGCCTGTTCTCTCATGTATTTTTCTCTCTGCGTCTGTGTTTGTTCTTCTTCGTTCGGCCCCCTATGTTGTTCCTCCTGTTTTGTTATCTGGTTTCCTCTATTCATCCGCTGGTTCTCTCAGTTTTCTTCCATTTTCCCCCCTCTGTTAGTCTGCTGGTTCTCTCGGTTTTCTTCTGTTTTCCTTCTTTCTCCTCTGTTTTGGTCATCTATTGTGGTTCTCCTCTGGAGAGCTCAGGTTCTGGTGCAGCTGTTGCTGAAGATGGAGACCTGGCATACTCAGAGTGCTGGACCGAAGGAAGGAAGCTTGCTGCTGTAGCTGTGGTCCGCGGCTGCTGAAAATAGCGGCTAACACACAGGAGATGAACATGCAGCTGTTTGTTTGCATTGCTGAAAGAGGACCATCAATTTGCGAGGGTCACGATGCTGTGGAGAACAAATGAAACAAAAGAAGCTGCGCTGGTGGACTGCTGGCAGAACTGTCAGCCTGAGGAAGAAGCAGTTCGTAGACTGGATGAGATGATGTTGTTGACATGAGGAAGAGCTGACGGTTTGATCAGCTGTGCATTGTAAGGAAGCATTCCCTTTTGGCTGCCCTGGCTGGGAATGTCGTTGTTGATGGATGATTGTCAATTATGTAGTCTATGGGGGGAAGAGAAGACGAGGGTTTCTTCTGGCGACACTGGAGAAAATGATGGTGGAAGGAGAAGGTGAAACACTATGCTTTTTTTGTGTGTGTGAGGATGAGGTGTGGCTGTGCACAATGATGTTCCCCATGTGATGTGCTCTTTCTCGACGAGGAGTTGCAGCTCCTAGGGGTTGAGATTAAGGAGTGAAAAGTGTCTGATGGGAGAAGAAAAGCCAAAAAAAGCCTGAAAGGGGGCGACGGCTGGTATAGGGTTCGCCGCCCCCTTTGTTTTTTTTTTTTATGTGTTTTCTCCTCTCCCTTTTCTCTTTTTTTCTCTGTAATGTCTTCTTTTTTTTTGTTTCCTTCCTCTTCCCTTTTTATCTCTTGGCTGCCCCTTGTTAATGCCTCTGCGCTGAAACATAAATATTCTCTGTAACCGTCGAAATCGAAGCTGAAATGGGCGCGCAGTGAACAATTTATCCAAGAAACGGCTCCGTTTTCGATTCCAATTGCTATTTTTGATGCGGTCCTTGAAGTTTTGAACTTTTTGTAAGCAAACCCCTGGGTAAACTTTCACAGGACCCCTGCATTTCAGCACATTTTACGAAACAGTCCTTGGTTTCAGAACATATCAATTCAGCCCTTAATTGACTCTTCAAACTTTGGTATTTCTTTAATTAAGTCCCTGATTCATTAATTAAATTAATTCTAAGTTCAATTAAGTCTCAAAACTTATCAATTCTGCAATTAAACCCTTGATTGGATAAATTAAATTAATTCCAAGCTTAATTAAGTCTCAAAACTTATCAATTCTCCAATTAAACCCTTGATTGGATGAATTAAATTAATTTCAAGCTTAATTAAGTCTAAATATTTATCAATTCTCCAATTAAACCCTTAATTGGATTAATTAAATTAATTCCAAGCTTAATTAGATTAATTTCAAAGTTTAATTAAACCCCAAAACTTCCAATAATTTTGCCCTTAACCCAAATTTTAATTCATTCTTCATCTATTTCATTTTACTTGTTTTTTCATCATTATTATTATTATTATTATTATTATTATTATTTCATCATTATTTTTTTATCATTTTTAATAAATAAAATAATTAAAAAAATGATAAAAAATTGGATTATGACAGAAATAAAAACAGTAAATATAGAAAGAAGGAAGAAGTGCGTAGCTAGAGAAGATCGAGTGGTTTGAATAAGTAGAACGAACCAGGCTTATTTATAGAGTGGAGATCTAGCTATCAGCTTGTAAATGTGTTGTTCTAATGTAAGCCACGTGATTTTTTCAATCTAATTAGTTTACAATGCCTTATAGACCTGATTTTTTAATTCAACGTAACAGTAAGTATCCTTAAATCTTGTCACTTGTAGTATTTCCTCCTAATAGTTAGGATTGTGTGGCTTCTTAGGAGTTTGCTTTCTGCTCCTTCTAATTAACATCAATTATCTCATATATACATTCCATACATTTTCTTGATATCAAATGAGTACTTTTCTACTCACTTTAATCAATTTTGTATGTATGGATATGAATTAAAGATTCCAATTGCAAAGAAATAAAACTTTTATAAAAAATTAAGAAAAAAAATTAAAAATTAAAAAATAATCAAAATAGAAGTATAAAAAACCAAGAAGATCAATCTTCTTTCCTAGTAGGCATATTAGTCTCTTTTAGCTTTCTTAATGCAATAATTTTGAACGATTTTTCTTTTTGAGTTCTATGATCAATATAAATTGTTGTTGCTTTACTTTTTCAAACTTATCTTACGAATCAAGATCAGTAATTGAATAGGCAATTACACTTTCTTCAAATAGCCAACTAGATACATCCTTCCTTCTTAGTGGTTTTTTTGCTTGTTTATTTTTCAAAAATATTTTTGTATTGAGTAACATCATCTTTACACAGAATCGGGGCTCTTTGAAGACGACGAGGACGATCAAGGTGATGCTCCGATGAGAGATACACTGTCCCACAGAGCTACAGGACAAGGTGCAGAATTTGAATTTGATCTCATTGCTGCGTTGGGTAATAATAATCTGCTTGACAGTGCACTCACCGAGCATGTCATGCCACCTATGTACCTATATCCAGAAATCACGGAGCCATGCAAACAAGCAGCTTTAGCCGAGGAGAGCGTGTATGAAGTTGATAACTGTTTAGCACTAGTACGATATGACTATGCCAAGGTGGCTGCAGCTGATTATAGGACTGTAGTTGGGCAGCCCGTTGTCTATCTTTCTGAGGGAGAAGAATTGGATCAAGAGGGGGGCTATACTAGTGGAGAGCCTAAGCAAACGGGCCGAAAGCAAAGGCAGAAACAACCCATTGTAGGCCTAACAACAATGGCTACTTCAACAGACACTGGGCCATCTTTTGCAAACTTCATAAAACCCATTGCTGACTCATCTGAGCTTTCCATCCTTGAATTAAGAAATAAGAAATCGCAGAAACACAGAGCAAAGAGGATCAAACGCAAAACTCACTCTCTTTCGAGAAGGAAATCGCGCAAACTGGCAAACCACATGCCAAAGCAATTTGAGACAGCAGTCATAGAGTATTCAGTGTCGGACAATGGCATTAAGAATAGAGATGCAATTATTTGTTCTGGGAAGGAACAGGCGGGTGATGATGAGGCCAGTAGCTCACTCTATCGATCCCCTGCAACTCATGGTAGCCAAGCTGCTGACACTTTACTGTCCGGCTCGTGGGAGGAAGCTAATGCTTGCTAGGAAGTGGGGAAAGCCATCCTTCAAGAGCATGATGATAATCGCCTGATGACACAAACACTGCAGGGATTTATAGAAAAAGAGCAGAAGGAGTGGCTATGAAGGAAAAAGGAGTAAGCTAATTATCTTATCCAGTCTGACGGTATGGTTCTTTCAACTCATTTTTATGGGTAGTATTGTTGTTTGGAATGTTTGTGGTTTAGGGGGTAGAGATAAGAAAAGATGCGTGAGGAATTTGGGTAGGAAATTTTCTATTGATGTTCTGGGTTTATTAGAAACAAAAATGGAAAATATTACTGATAGTATTATTAGCTCTGTCTGGGGTCGGCATGCTAGAGACTGGTATGCAGTTCCCTCATTAGGCCTCTCTGGAGGGATTTTATGTATATGGAATCCAGCTTCGTTTTGTGTATCTAGATGTTCAATTGCTATAAATGGGCGTATTTTACATGTTGAAGGTACCTTTACTCGTTACAATTTGAATTGCATGGTCTCCTTTATCTATGCTCCGATTGATGGTATCCTGAAGAAGGAATTATGGGATTACTTGATTAATTTCAAAGATAGTGTCAGCACCCCCATGGTGTCTTGCAGGTGATTTTAATGAAACTTTGTCACCCTCGGATAGAAAAGGTGGTTCAAAAGTTTTTGCTTCTATGACAATATTCAAGCACTGCATTGATGGCTGCGAACTTATTGATCTCCCCTTAAATGGAAAAAGATTTACATGGTCCAGAGGTAACGCGGCGAGTCGCATTGACAGAATTTTCATATCAGGTGATTGGCTGCAGTTTCTTCTAGCCTCTACTTTATTCGGTCTCCCAAGGTTATTTTCTGATCATAGACCCCTGCAGCTATTGTTAGACTCTATAAATTGGGGACCAAAACCATTTCGGTTCATGAACTGCTGGTGGCTGGTGGCTGACTTCAGGCAGATGATACAAAACTTCTGGAACTCAATTCTAGTCTCATCAACTAATAGAAGGAATATGGTCTCAGCTTTCAAGATGTTAAGAGAGAGATGTAAGCACTGGAATAAAGATGTTGTGGGCAACATGTCTGACCAAATCAAGGAGCTGGAGCTGGAAGCTGACTCCCTCGACCATCTTAAAGAATGCAGAGACCTGTCAGCTGTTGAATTGATTAGAAGCAATAGCATTGCCACTAAACTAAGAACTTTGTATAGAATGCAAGAGTCTGTTTGGCAACAGAAGTCAAGGGTGCAATGGTGCAAGCTTGGAGACATGAACACACATTTTTTTTCATTTAGCTGTAACAATAAGACAGAAAAGGAACTAGATGTTATCCCTAGAGGTTGACGACAAGATATTGTCTAATCCTGTAGATATGAAGATTCTTCAACTTCTTCCGTAACTTATATTCCCATCATGACAGACCAAGGCCCTCACGTTATCATCTGGAATTTCAAATGTTGCAGCCCTTATCCTCGGCTGCTCTGGAATGCCCGTTCTCTGCAAAAGAAATCAAAGCTGCGGTTTGGAACTGTGAAGGAAATAAGGCACCAGGTTCTGATGGTGTTAATTTTTTCTTCATCAAAAAAGCTTGGAGTACTATAGGCGGGGACATTACCCGAATGGTTGAAGAATTTTATCAATCTAACGTTCTCCCATTAGGCATCAACAGCTCCTTTGTGACCCTCTTCCCGAAGATAAATTATGCTATAAAGTTAGCGGATTTCAGACCTATCAGTTTGGTGGGAAGCTTGTACAAGATTATATCAAAGATGCTGGCAATCAGACTGAAACATGTTATGCCAGAAGTTATTACAGATAATCAAACTGCTTTCATCAAAGGGAGGCAAATACTTGACAGTGTATTGATTGCAAATGAGGCTATTGCTTACATCAAGGCAAAACAGAGTAAAGCTTATCTCTTCAAACTTTACTTTCACAAAGCATTTGATTCTGTTCTATGGGAATACATTAATGAAGTCATGCTAGTATGGGTTTTGGAACTAGATGGCGAGGGTGGATTATGCAATGTATTTCCACAACAAAGATGGCTGTTCTTGTTAATGGCTCTCCCACAAAGGAATTCAGTTTGGAAAAAGGATTATGCCAAGGAGATCCTCTCTCTCCTTTTCTCTTTAATATTGCAGTTCAGGGATTGAGTTGTATGCTGCAGCGTGGTTGTGGTATGTGACTGATTGAGGGACTAAATTTTAGCAAGACTGGTCCTGCCCTATCTCACCTGCAGTTTGCCGATGATACCCTTATATTCAGTTCAGCTTCCCTATCTAGTTTACAGAACATAAAGCATATCCTTTTGTGCTTTGAACTTATATCGGGGTTGAAAGTTAACTTCTTTAAAAGCAGTATTATTGGAGTGGGTATTGAAGATCATGTATGTCGCCACTCAGCGTAGATCCTTAGATGCAAGCAAGAACAACTTCCCATCACATATCTTGGTCTCCCCAACGGTGCAAATATGAACAGAATTTCAATGTGGAAGCCTATTATCCACAACATCAGCTGCAGGTTGGCTGCATGGAAAGGCAGATTCTTATCCATTGGGGGCAGACTGTGTCTACTTAAATCTGTCCTAAGTAACCTGCCCATCTACTATTTATCTCTATTTCCCATTCCTGCAACAGTTGCAACAACAATTGAGAGGAAGTTCAGAGCCTTTCTGTGGTCCGGAAAAAAGGAAAGCAAGAAATTATGCAACGTCAGCTGGACAATAGTTACTCTTCCGAAAAGGATTGTGGGTCTTAGGATTGGATCTTTAAGGGATAAAACAAAGCTCTGCTGTATAAATGGCTATGGAGGTTAGGCTCGGAGGACACAAGCCTGTGGAAGGAAGTGGTCAAATTCATACACAACATTAACTGCTCTAGTTTCCTGCCGCAAGCCCCTATTTCAGGAGCTGGAAGCACATGGACGCGTATGATCAACCATTACATTAAAGACAACAGGTTACAAGAGATTGTGTCTCATCAATCTATGGTTCTTATTGGAAATGGCAAAAGGACAGTGTTTTGGCATGATACTTGGCTTGCCAATTACTGTCTTGCAGATCGTTTCCCTACTCTTTACCATTTATCCAATGATAAAGATGCCAGCATTGACAAGATGGGAATGTGGGATGGTTTTGAATGGACATGGTTCTTTTCCTGGATAAGACCTTTGAGGGGTCGAAACATTGGCTTGTTAGAACAACTATATGTTGTTCTCTCAACGGTGCTCTTAGACAACGAGGCAGAGGATAGACTAATATGGAAGGACAACAAATTAGGAAGATTCTCCGTTAAATCTCTATGTGGGCTGTTAAGTCCCACTCATTATCCTAACAATGGCTTCTCTTTTGCTGGGATCTGGAAAGGTATAGTCCCTCCTAAAATGGAGATCTTTTGCTGGATGGCTATTATTATCAGACTCAACACCCGAGGTGTGCTGGTTAGAAGAGGTGTTTTGGATATCTCAGACTCTAACTGTCTTATTTGTTTAGTTAAGGAAGAGTCGGTTGATCATTTAATTTTACATTGCCATCAGCATTGGATTATCTGGTCCAAAATCATTAAGTGGTGGGGATTATCATGGTGTTGCCCAAAGAATTTGTCAGGCTTATTCTCTTAGTGGACTTTCATGGTCCATGGTAAATTTCAGAAGAAAGCATGGTTGATGTTGTTTTTCTCAGTGGCGTGGTCCCTTTGGCTTCTTCGAAATGACCTGATCTTTCAACAAAAGTCACCGAACTATGATTAAGTTTTCTTCCTTATCATCACTCGGCTATGCTTATGGTTGAAAGCACTTCATCCTGACTTTCCTTACTCCCCTTCAGACCTGTTAAGATCGGTAGAAGGTCTGATTCGTTGGTCCAATGTTCAGATTACCAGAACCGGTGTGATATGGTCTCCTCCAACCATTGACAGCTTCAAGTGGAACGTGGATGGCTCTTCTCTTGGAAAGCCTGGACTCTCAGGTATAGGTGGTGTCCTGCGAAACCACCATGGTTATCTCCTTGGTATTTTTTCCTTGCCAGTAGGGATACTAGATTCGAATATAGCTCAACTGAGAGCTGTTGTCAAAGCTGTTGAGCTCTCAGCCTCAAATTGTCTTCTTCATCATAAACATATTACTATTGAATCTGATTCTGCCAATGTAATCAGCTGGATGCACAATTCTCATAACAGGCCATGGATGCATCGAGAGCTCTTCTCCACAGTTCAGAGATTGACTAGATTTTTTGGCTCAATTACTTTTTCTCATGTGTACCGTGAGAGCAATAGTCTGGCAGATTGTATGGCTAAGCAGGGAGTGTGAAGATCCAGTGATTTCATTGCTTGGTTTTGATCAATCTCTCAGCTTATGTCTATCAGGCTGCTAAAAGTGCACCATTTCAGAGGTTCAGATTCACTAGAGAGATGAACTGGAGACTCTTGGAAGTTTCCCCTGGATTTTGTTGTGATGGTTATCTTGTGTAGATTCCACTGTTACTTTCTTAGGCTATATCTGTTGTTTTGTCCTCTTTATATGGACCTTGTTTCGTTTGGTAGTTCCTGCAAAATTGATATGCTGCAGGCTCTGTAATTTCACATGCCGCCAGGTTATGGCATTCAATGAAATCATATACTTCTCAAAAAAATAATAATATGTATAAGGGTAATCTAAAAAAATAGAGCTTATAGTTTGTTCCATGCACCATGTCCATTATTAGCATTGTTATATTCTTGACCTCGCATATTGAGGATATGCAAGTTATATCAAGCGAGCATATTAAGAATTTTTTTTATGGTGTTGGTTTAAATATTGTATCTGTTAATTTAATATTTTGGATGATGGTTTAACAATTTTTTTTTGAGAGATTTAGCTTTCAATTTGCAATTGATATTTGGCAATAGCTACAAGTAAAGCAGTCCAACTAAAATTCAAATTTATTAGTTTTTAAAATCTAATTTCTATTAGAAGTTTCAGTTCTTATTATTGTTGTGTGCGGATCTGAGTGTCCTTTTGATTAACCAAGTAAGGAATGATAGATTTATTATATAATTAAAATGCAGATTAAATTCAACAGAACCATATGACATTCAATTCCAGCTTCTTTTAAATTAATAAGTCATAATATAATGATTAAGTTCCTATATTAACAATAAAAGAAGGTAGATAGGCTTATGGTTTAGGCCTTGTTTAGAACTTTTTTTATGAGATATTTTTTTATGCTTACCCTTTTATACAAAAAAAATTATAAAAAAACAAAAAAAAAACAAAAATGTGGTTTTGTATGTGCATATGACCATATCCTAAATAAAAATGTTTGTGCATTTTTAACAAAAAAATATAAAAATAAAAATGATTTTTTTATGTTTCAAAAATACAACAAATAAATTTGTGTTTTCTTGTATTTGTGGATTTATTATAATCATTGATGAATTTACATACTGATAAGTTTTTTTCATGGTATATTAATCAATAATTATATTAACAATGAAATAAAAATTACCTACAATATATATTTGGATGATATTTCTCATTTGTTATTATGTTAGTAAGTGTTATTTTGATGGAATCAAGAACACCGATAAAATCAAGCTTTAAATCAATCAGTATATTCATTGTATATTAGAGCTACGACGTATTGCTACACTGCAAACACTACCAAAATCTTAATTCAAAAAAAAATAATAATACAAGGCGTTCAATACAAAGGAAAAAGGGCTATTTTTAAGAGAAATTTTATTCATTGGTTGTGGATGCATTATTATAAGTGGCGTTTATCAATCACATATAGCGCGATAAGGCGCCGGGGGCCACATATTAGGATCTCCATGTTTTAGAATATTCGCGTATTAAAATATCTTTGGCACTACTTGATTTCTTATCCCATTTGCCTTGCAGTTTTCCATTTCTCTTTCCATATTGAAGACATTAATTCACCATATTTCCAAGAATTATAGTCCGGTTGTTTTTGTATTAGTAAAATTAACTGGATTATATCGATCAATTTTTATATAATTTAAAATTTTTTTCCACTACAAAAAATAAAAACACATTAGAAACATCTAAATGCTTTTTTTATTACATTCAATAAAATATTCATCTGATCCATTGACATGACCAAAAGATTGATGTCTTTTTCCAAGTGTAGGAGTGTCGAAGTAATAAATAACCCGGCAAGACCGGGATCGAACCACAAGGAGGTTAATTGTATAAATTATAGTAACACAATAACAACAACAATAATAGTAATAATAATAGTAGTAGTAGTAGTAATAATAATAATAATAATAATAATAATAATAAATAAATAAGAAGAAGAAGTTGAAGTTGAAGTTGATGAGAACTTTGAGATGAAAGATCAATATGAGAATTAAACAATGATAAAAACAAATGTTAAGGTTAGAGGATCCACTAATGGTATTTCAAACAAGTATAGTATAAACTCTTATTATTCAATTGGAAACCACACACAAAGGAGGTTCCAATCAGATTATAAATTGTTAACATGATTACATTAATTATCTTATTCGAATAATGCTAATACTTGTAAATGTTGTCAGGCATTCATGATTATAACTTATGTTAACAACAAATCAAGTTCCTTTCATAGCTCAAGTGTCGGTTATACCATACAGTATGGGCTATGAAAGTGCCAAGTATTTGTTGTACCAAGTGTTATACAACATAAATCTAGATTAACCATTTAACAAGCAAAGTATTAAAAGTGAACAATATAACAAATATAAAGCATGTTAGCATCCAACATTAAGGTCCATGTTAAGTTTATATTATACTTATTCTTACACCATTAGTGTAAACTTTTCACCTTGACATAATTAACCTAGCTAGACATAATGAAAGAAAGAAACATAAATAAACAAGGAAAGGAAATGAAAAGCTTAAACAAGAGATTAATATAAGCAAAACTTAAGCATTACAAAATATAAAGAGAGAGCAAGAGCAAGAGCATGATCTTGATCTGAAAACCAAGATGCCTAAATACATGGCAAATGCCTCCTTTTATAGGCCAAAATTTAGAACTATTGATTTGTTGACTAATTGATGAATGGGTGACCATATCTTGACTTGGTGACAATTCTTATCTTCTTGTCTGCCAAAAACGTCATTGATAACGTCATAATTTGAACAGACTTTAATCATGAAAGTTCTAGGGAATTGTCTCATCTTTCCAGGGTAAAATTTTGAGATCATTTGGACTTCTAAAACTCGAGATATGGGCTGAACATTGAACAGTGTCTGGGCTGCAGGACAGATTTGAACTTCTTTGTTGTTGCTACAATTTGGACTTGAAAACGGCCTTGTTAAATCTTGGGCTCCTCATGAAAGTTGTAAGCCTGTGTTTAAGAAGAACATTTACCATAAATTAAAGGTATCTTATATTATTAGATATGTTACTATAAAACATGCTTTAGTTAAGGAGTTATTGATACTTCAAGTGCAAAATGATGATATAAAACCTTGATAAAAATGCACTTTTAAGTACTAATCATCCATAACGAAGTGCAGACTAATAATTTAGTATTAAGTATTATACAAAAAGGAAAAAAAATCACTAAGTATATTTGATGGGTCATGATTTCTATAAACCGACCCCATTTCAAAGCCAACACATGAAAGTCACAACCTAAAATGAGATTATGTCTTTCTCAACATCCAACTCTAAGTTAGGCAGGGGTATGATTGCGCCCAACTCCCTGGTGGGCAAGGGCATGTCCGCGCCCAGCCATAGGCTGGGCAAGGGACGCGTCTGCGCCCAACCCCACGATTAGGCCAGGGTGCGTCCACCCCCAACCCCATGTTGGGCGAGGGACGCTCTCGCACCTGACCCCACGTTGGGCAAAGGCACGTTCGCGCTCAACCCTACGATTGGGCAAGGGCGCGTCCTCGCCCAACCCCATGTTGGGCTCCATTTTGGGCCTGGACGTGTCCGCGCCCAACCCCATATTGGGCCAGGGACGCGTCCGCGCCCAATTTCATGTTGAGCTTATACGTGTCTGCGCTCAACCCCATGTTGGGTGAGGGACGTGACCACACCATAGCTCCATATTAGGCTGTGGCACGATCATCCCTAACCATTCTTGAGTGCAGCCACGAGATGGACCCGACTCCTCCCGGGCTCCGGGTGTGAGTTGAACCCAACGTTCCTCAGGTTGAGTATGCAATTAAAGGGTCATTCCACACTGAGCCTCCCATACCCAAAGTCTGGGTTAATAATTATGATGTCCATCATAATCCTATTAAATACGAACAAGCAATCAATACTTACATTAATTAGATGTGATGGTACGAGCAATAAGATAATATTATCTTACTCATATAAGATTACTTTTATACCCCTCCTACATTGCATGAAACAAGTCAAGTCAGGTAATATAAAAAAGGGCATGAATATGCAAAAAGGGGTTCGAAAACCTTATACTCTATGACAAAAGCATGCTTTCTGCTTCTTCTTATTTAATTCTACATCTTCTTCCCTTTCCTCTTCTATGTCTTCATAAAAGCTCATTAATATCTTTATTAATATCATTTTTTACACAAATATTCATAGTACTGACTTGATCTTCGGAGGGTCCCCTATCAACACCTTAGGGGACTTTGTGTAGGCATTTATTCAAGAAGAGATTCACACCTCCTGAGGAGATCCATTAAAGAAGAAGTCAATGCATTCTTGAAGGGAAGATCATAGAACACACTATGAATGATGTGCAAGAATATCTATGAATAATTCATCCCAGAATATTCCTTGTGGTTTTTATAACGTCATCAGTTGGTGTCGTCTGTGGGACCCTTACCAAAAGCTAATTACTTTTCCAGCAAGAAACTAAGCTTTGGCGTACGATTCCATATATTACACCACCATGGCAGATCCATACAATCAGGGCGTATCATAAAAGCCACCATTGCTGCTGGCATGTCTGCCCAACCTCAGATTGATAAGATGGTTGAGCAGATATGTTTGCTCTCTAAAGAGGTCATCAGATTGAGAGGACAACTCACGATTCATCCTCAACCAGCTCATGATGTCCGAACACATGTCTTAGAACCTCAGCCACAAAGAACCCCTGTAGCCTGGAGACGCCTCAGTTATGCAGAGGGATATGCGCAGAATGAGGAGGAACCACCCAGATGTTGTTCTCGTAGCCCAACTCGAGAATGTTCACATCATCCCACAGTAGCAATGAGAAGTGAACATTCCTGTAAAATTCAAACTAGCCACCGTGGGAGAGAAGAGAGTCATCACTCTTGTTGTTCCATGCTAAATTCATCCAGTTCATCTGGCTCACACTGGGAACGACCTAGAAGAAAGGCTGAGGAGAACTCACGGCATCACCAACTTGCCCACCAGTATTAGGTGGAAGGCTTCCCAAGTCCAAAAGAGTTCTAGAAGCCAAGGTGCCTAAGGAATATCTATCAGCGAAGATGAACCTGGATAGCTACGATGGACTTACAGATCCTCGAAAGCATATCCAGGATATAAGGGGGAGCCTTGAGCTGGTCATCCATAACAATGATGTCATGTGCAAGATATTGTCCACTACCTTCAGAGGAAACATGAGGACATGATACAACAACTTGAAGTCGGGGTCGATCCTAAGCTTTCAGGATCTATATACTAAGCTGGTAACACGTTTCAGCACTAGCATCCCCACGAAGAAAAGCTCCATTGAACTATTTGGAATTATCCAAGGCGAAAAAAAGTCCAGTGAGGTATATCTGAGGAGATTTAATAACGAAATGCTTTGAGTGGAAGACCTACTAGAGCCCATAGGTTATGAGGCTTTGATCAAAGGGGTCAGAAGTGCAGAATTGTGGAAATAACTCCACCAGCTACAGAACAAAACTCTCTTTAGGGTGAAGCATATGATTGAGAGTCACATAAGAGTAAAGGAAGCCTTGACTGCTCGTAGAAGCTCCACTCGGGTCTATAGAGGAGGGATCAGTAACAAACCCTCTAGCAGGAACCGTTCCCATGTCAGACAATATGAGGTTAAGAAGAAAGAACCCTTCAGGGAACATCCCAGCAGGCCCGAAAGGGTCTATACCCCCTGTAAATACCAGTTACATGGAGATCTACATTGCTTCAAGAGGTCAAAACTTGCTTCAGTATCCTCCTCCCTTAAAGCCTAACCCTAGCTTAAAGTTCTCCAAGAAGTACTGCCAGTTTCATAGGGAGAAGGGACATGACACCGAGGATTGTTATGCTCTAAAAAAAGAGGTAAAGAGACTCTTGGCATAAAGATACCTCAGACAGTTCTTAAAAAAGGATCCATCTCTGGACAGGAAGGGAGTTGAAGTGAGACAACAGGGACCAACAATCCCAAAGGTCCTTATCATACTAGGGGCTTATCAACCAATGTAGGCGTCATCAGCAATAAAAGGATAAGGTTGGGAGATCAAATTCTAGTTACAATGGGTCAAGAAAGTTCTTGGCATGAACCCATCACCTTTACCCTTGCTGATGGACAAGAGATTAAACACCCGCATAAAGATGCCTTGGTGATTTACATGGTCGTGAAGGGTTATAAGGTCCATAGGATCCTAATAGATGATGGTAGCTCAGTGAACATCCTATCAACAAAGACTATGACAAATATAGGCATAGACGCCTCTAGAATAGCTTTAGTGCCAACACCCCTCATCAGGATAGAAAGATCAGCAGTGCCTGTGAAGGGGGCAGTAGAGTTGACTGTTATTGTGGGGACTGCACTTCATTGTGTTACTATCCAACTGACCTTTATGGTCATTGTTGTAACCCCATTATAGCCCGTTGGCTTTTGATTTAATTTTACCGGGTTTAAAATGTAAAATTAAAAGATCAGAGATTTATTTCGATAAAAAGTGTGATTTGTCATCTTACATGAAAACTAGGGACTGCAATGTGCTTTTTTCATTCTATCCCTATCTTTAAGATAATCCCTATCTTCAAGATAATGATAATTATCCGCTTTCAAATTTGATTCTTAATCAAATTCAAACTTCAAAGAAGAGAATGAGTTTTATTGAAACTTTGTTTCTACACGCGATGAGACTCTTGCACTATAAATATAGATCTCAGTGTATGTAAAAAAAGAGGAGAGGAAAACCTAAAAAAGGAGAGCAATAAAGAAAAGAGAATATAAGAGATAATTAACTTGGAGATAGAACCAAAAAAGAAAAAACAAAGCAGAGGAAGACGAGAGAAAGATCAAGTAAAAAAAAAAGAGAAAGAGGAGCAGGAACAAAAGGGCGTTGTCCACAATCGGTGTCACTTTCAGCCTTCGCCTCCGGCAGCGCTCGTAAACAAGAAGGCAAACCTCCCTCACTCTCCCTTCTCGACCTCCACACATTGCCCCCCATGGCCTCTCATTCTTCTCTGTGAAGCCAGCTGCATTGTTGGCAAAGTCAACAATTTTAGGCACCAAATTGGTGCTGCAAATTCAACAATGTTGGGCACCAATTCGGTGCCACTTGCAGCACCAATTGGTGCCCCTTTGTCCTTTGCTTGGATGCTTGCCTATAAATAGGCAGTGCATCCAAGCTTATTTTGCACATCACAAGAGAGGAAGAGAAGAGTGAGAGAGGGAAAGTAATCCCACAAAATTGTGAGGTATTTGTGAGAGAGTAAGTGAGGAGTTTTCTCCTATTAGTAGAGAGATTTCAGTTGTTCTCCTATTAGTAGAGAGAGGTTGTAATTCCCACATTATTTGGTAAAATCCTTCTATACTTGCCCGTGGATGTAGCCAAATTGGGTGAACCACGTAAATTCTTGTGTGTCTAATTTCTCATTTTATCTTGTCCCTTGCCTTTTATCTTGTCGGGTTTGCATGCCAGTATCCTAACATTCTCTTCCACCATAGTCCAGCAACCTCACTAAAGACCAACCAAACCGGCAACAACAATAGCCCCTTTCAGTAGCAACAATAAGGTTTGGTTACTTACAGTCACGGGAATGACGGAGTCTTTATCATCCGGGCTGAAAATAGCAGCTCCCTTACTGTCACTGCGTCATCACTAACTCCAGCAGCAATCCAGCAAACAGCACTGCGCGCCTCCTCTAGGTCCATCAACATCCAACAGCCAACACTGTGCACCGTGAGCATGCTCCAACCTTAGCAGCAGCAACCTTCTCTTTTTAGTAGAGAGAGGAAAAGTACACAAAAACGCAAAGGAGAGTAGGGGTGGCACAAGATGAGAAGAAACAGAGGAAAGAGTTCCTTTCCGGCCAGCAGCCTCACGCCTAGATCACCATCGCCCTCGGCTTACAGCAACCAGGTAACTTCTTCTTCTTTCTGTTTTGCTAGATTAATTAGTTTGTTACTGTTACATGCATGCGTGAATTACTCACGCATACATACCACAATGCTTTTTTTTTTCTTTTTTTTGACTGGACCACAAAAATAAAAAAAACATATATATATATATATAATAGTTTTTTTTTCTTGTAATATAAATTTTACGGATTTATTCACTGGCGCAAGAATCAGGAATACCATACTTTGTGGATTGCACAATATTTACCAACGTCAGAGTTAGAAATATTCATAGGTGAATATTCACTGACGCCAGAGTCGGGAATATTATACGATGACCATAAGAATGGAACACAAACAAACCTTTCACAATTTAAGATAAAACCAGCAATGCAGCTTGCGTCAGGTAGGACGCTTAAGGGTTGATAATATTTTCCCTTTCGCGTAACCAGTCCCGTACCATAGAATCTCTGTTGACCAGTCAGGGTTCTTAGTGATCATAATACTAGGTGGCGGACCTTTTCCTTTAAAAGAACAAGATGTCAGATATTTCTTCGTTTTCCAATCTCGTGAAAAATTTTTAATCGATCGCCGCGATGTCCGGGTGTAACAGTCATTAACACCCATCTCCCATACAATGCCATCATCGGGAGGCCATTGCTCTATCATATCAGTGCAGTGGTCAGCACCAAGTATTTGACCATGAAGTTCCCAACAGTCAAAGGGGTAGCTGCAGTGAGGGGGAACCAGGAAGCCTCAAGAAAATGTGCAAACACCTCTCTAAAGGGCAAGAAGGCCCTACTGGTCGATCACCTACAAGACCTATAAGGCTCTGATCTTCCTCATACGTGGCACTCAGACCACTTTAAGCTATATCCTTGTTGAATACATAAATATATAATGCATATTTTTATCACTTATATTTTCACTTAATTTTTACGTTCCTTTCTTAGGAATACTTCTTACCAATCCAATCGGGGTTACACACCTTTGTGGCATTCAGGACCCACTTCTCCAGGACGGTAGTGAAGTCCTAAGCAAGCATCAACCTCTACTGTCACCAATCAGGGTTACACACCCCTGTGGCGTCTGGGACCCACTTTTCCGAGGCAGTAATAAGGGATCAATTCTTCACTCTTCAGGACAGCTTTTAACACCCCCTTCATTCCTTCTGTCTAGCCATTTTAGTTAGAAGTAAACGCACTAGAGTGGCCTTATCAGGTCCATCCTGTCTGTCCAAACGAGCTACATATCTCTTATAGACAACATGAGACCAGTCTATATGACATTTAAGAATGTTGGGACGACCTTATCAGGCTTACACCGTCTATCCACTCCAGGTTACACACCCTATGTGCAGTCTAGGATTTACATCTCTCCTGGATAGTATAGGTACCAACTTCTACGACATCAAGTAGTGCTAAAACTAGCTCTCTTATAACAGCACCTCCTACTGGTCCAAACAAGGTTATACACCCCGTGGTGTCTAGGACCTAGTTCTCCAGGGCAGTAGTGATTGTCCAATGCTTTAAAAAAAAGGATTGGGAATACATCTTGAAGATTCAAACAACAAACTCTCCGAGAACACAATCCCTACTAGTAATGCCGTGAAAGGGGGAGTATAAAGGACATCTTAATCAGGATTGCGACTCAACTAAGGTTAGTAAAAAATCTCTTTAGCCTTAAGTCTCCCCATTTCTCCAAAAATGAGCAGACTTAGGGGGCTACTGATGGGTCATGATTTCTATAAACCGACCCCATTTAAAAGCCAACACACAAAAGTCACAACCCAAAATGATATTATGTCTTTCTCTTCGTCCAACTCTAAGTTGGGTAAAGGCATGTCCGCACCCAACCTCATGTTAGGCCAGGGACGCGTTTGCGCCCAACTTTATGTTGGGCTTGGATGCGTCTGCGCCTGCACCCCACTCCATGTTGGGCTAGGGACGCGCCCTTGCCCAACCCCACGTGGGGCAAGGGACGCACCCACGCCTAATTCCATATTGAGCCTAGACGTGTCCGCGCCCAAACCCATGTTGGGTTAAGGACGCGACCACGCCCAACTCCACGTTGGGCTGTGGCACGGACATCCATGACCATTCTTGGGTGCAGTCACAAGCTGAACCCGACTCCTCTTGGGCTCCGGGTGTAAGTTTAACCCAAAGTCCCTCAGGTTGAGTGCGCGACCGAAGGGTCATTCCACACTAAACCTCCCATACCCTGAGTCTGGGTTAATAGTTATGATGTCCATCATAATCCTATTAAATACGAACGAGCAATCCATGCTTACATTAATTAGATGTAATGGTACGAGCAATAAGATAATATTATCTTACTCATACGAGATTACTTTTTTACCCCTCCTACGTTGCATGAAACAAGGTAAGTCAGGTAATATAAAAGAGGGCAGGAATATGCAGAAAAGGGTTCGAAAACCTTATACTCTGAGACAAAAACACCTTCTCTGCTTCTTCTTTAATTCTACATATTCTTCCCCGTCCTCTTCTCTGTCTTCATAAAAACCCATTAATATCCTTATTAATGTTGTTTTTTACACAAATATTCCTAATACTGAGTTGATCTTTGAAGGGTTCCCTATCAACACCCATAGGGGACTTTATGTAGACATTTATTCAGGAAGAGATTCACACCCCCTGAAGAGATCCATTAAAGAAAAAATCAATGCAGTCTTAAATAAAAAATAGATCGTAAAACACACTGTGAATGATATACAAGAATTTCTAGAAATAATTATCCTATAATATTTCCTGTAACTTTTGTAACTTGTAACGTCAACCCTGTCAATTGTATATTATCCTTATATTAGAGCTACGACGTCGACGTCT
>Ga0325414_1001888_pt1 | contig 20736 bp, 5 predicted proteins | sample PopdelMetagenome_8_FD_206183 | JGI IMG/M metagenome (GOLD analysis project Ga0325414, IMG submission 206183) | Populus deltoides microbial communities from Bellville, Georgia, United States - Leaf-PdKOR-R3 | ecosystem: Host-associated > Plants > Phyllosphere > Phylloplane/Leaf | place: USA... | reverse complement strand
GCCATCTCTTATTAGTGCTTAATCAAAAGATATCCTGCTCTAAGAGGAAAATGTCAGAACCCCTGCCCCTGTCCATTAAAGAAATTTCCCTCTTTAAGAGCAGCATGCATTTTCTCTCTTTAAGAAGGTTTTTTTTTTTTTTTTTTTTTTAATCATTTTCCTTGGTTACAAGTTGATTGTTGAAAAAGAGTTGTCTCACCATTGCCTTTGCAGCTCTACGCCACTTCCCTTGGGTGCAAGTTCCTGCCTACATTGCAGCGCAAGTGTCAGCCTCCGTCTGTGCTTCTTTTGCTCTTAAAGGAGTCTTCCATCCCTTCATGTCTGGTGGCGTCACTGTTCCATCTGTGAGCACTGGCCAAGCTTTTGCACCTCGACTACTCGTTCACTTGTAGAATAACTTTTTTAGATATGGATTTTGGATCTTAGTGTCTCATTTAATTTTTCATTGCATGCTCTTAAGCGCCTTTATGATGGTATGCAAGTAAGTTTTTGCTCTCTAAATACGGAGAATTTTATTATATCACGCTTTGCTTAAAAACTACATGCATTAGCCTTCTTTAATTTTCTTTAATGAAATTCTTATCTTTGACCCAAAAAAATCCATATAATGAAAAAACATGGTTAATCTATTTTTATAAATTATATTAATGTTTTCGTCTGCTTTGTAATTTTATATAGAGCAAGTCTTTTTAATTTTGGCAAGTAGAATTTTTCGAAGTAAGACAATATATTTAAGTGTTTTTTTTTTTTTAAGTAGAACAATATATTTAGCATAGTTTTTTCAACACATGCAATGATTCAGAAATTTTAAACGTATTTTTATCGAATTAAATGTTTCAGCACAAATAAATAAAGTATGTTCTTCTGTTGATTATGAAAGAAGTAAAGAAACACATGTTTTTTTTATAATAATTTTTTACCTAATTTTAACTTGATAATATTAAAATTATAGTTTTCACATATCATTTTATTTTAAAAAAGTTGTATTTTAATATAAGCACGGCAAATATTAAATACATAAACACAAATAAAGAGTTTATTTAACCTCTTAATTATAGAAACCTTTTTAATAGTAATAGAGTTTGTCAAAAGATATAAATCATTTTTTCAAAAGAAGCTAAATATAAAATAAGAAAATAACAAATGTCCAATTAAAATATTTTTTTGAATTTTATGTGTTTTTATCATTTTTTATATTTTAATTATTGGCTTTTATTTTTAACTTTTTAGAGTTTTAATAGTCAAAATTAAGTGCAAACAAGGTATTATACATATTATGGGTAATTTAAAAAACTTATTTTATAATATTTAAGGTTTTATATGATGCATAAATAATCGCGTAATAAAGCTTGACATTAGTCTCTCTCCTTTATCCTGGTATTTTCTAAAGATTTTTTTTGTTATAAGGCAATGTTGGTGCCTTCACAAAAAGGTAACATCCCTTTTTATTTTTTATTTTTTTTTCACTTTCACCTTATGTAATTGATGATGTCCCAAAAATCCGAGTAGCCTGAGAATAGGTTTTCCAAGTTGGATAATCGATTAATCAATTGGTCTTAATAATCTCCTCCATTCTTCTTAGCCAAAGTAGTTGATAAGTTATACTTGGTCCTTGATAGAACAAAGCTGCTCATGGCTACTAGTACTTGCAAAAGGTTCCTTTTGGTAGAGGTGAGGACTCTTCGATGCTTAAATAAATATCTTTTTAGATAGAGAATATACAAGTATATTATAGAAAGATGCTCTGAAAAATATCAAAGTAGTAGAGAGTTGAAGATTGTGAACCTTATTTTTCATGAAGCTCTCATAGTGTATTTATAGCCCAGAAAAGAAGGGCATGCAGGGTAATTACCCTAATAACATTGAATGAGAAGTAAATATTTCTTACCTGATAAGAATATGGTGGGTCCATTAAGGAATTTTATACAGTTAAAAAGTTGTAAGGATATTTAGAGTTTAAGACGTCAAATGTGGTTAAGCCTATAATGACTGAATTCTTCTCCGAGGTTAAACCTAAGAGAGGTTGGTCACTCCCCTATACATGTCAAGAGAGGATTGTTATTTCTCTACACATGCCGTGGGAGGATGGTAATTATCTTGGACTTGGCTGACCACCAAGTCCAAACGTTTTGGGTTTGACATGTGTGTCATACCCAAGCTATCTTTGATTTGGCACACTACCAAGTCCAAACACATTAGACTTTGCTAACTGCCAAGTCCAAGCATATTGCATATCGTATGCATGCTAGACCCATGCTACCTTGGACTTGGCGCACTGCCAAGTCCAAGCATATTGGGTAAGGCATGCGTGCCAGACCCATACCATTTTGAACTTGACGCACTGCCACATCCAAGCACCTTGGACTTGGCTGACTACCATGTCCAAGCATATTGGGTCTAGCATGCATAACACCTTGGACCTCGCGTACTGCCATGTCCACCTTGGTCTTGGCATACTGCCACGTCCAAGCATATTGGATCTGGTATGCGTGTCAGACTCGCGCCACCTTAGACTTGGCGCACTACCAAGTACAAGTGTATTGGGTCTAACATGCGTGCCAGACCCACGCTACCTTGGACTTGGCATACTGTCAAGTCCAAGTGTATTAAGAGGGTGCTTTGCAGTGTGGTAGCGGTTACTTTTCAAATAACTTTTTGTGCCGAAATGCATGCCAATGATTTTTTTTATTTTTTAAAAATTATTTTTGACATCAGTACATCAAAACGATCCAAAACGTACAAAACATATTAAATTTTAGCAGAAAAAAATTTAAATTTTTTGGGAACGCGGCAGTCTAACACGCATGCTAGACCCATGCCAAAATGTGGCACATTATAAAGTTCAAGCATATTGGGTCTGGCATACATGCCAAACCAACGCTACCTTGGACTTAGCATTCTACCAAGTCCAAATGTCTTAGGTTTGGCATGCGTGCCACACTTATGCCACTTTGGACCTAGTGTATTAGACTTGGCTAACTGCCAAGTCCAAGTGTATTGGATCTAACATGTGAGTCATACCCATATATTTACAAAAATTAAATAAAAACTTAATAAAATTGACTCATTAATAATAATCTTATATCGTAATAAGAATTCAACCATAAACTCAAAAATCTAATGCATACTGGATGACATACCTTTGAAATATTAAGATGATGATGTATTAGATGATATACTATAAAAATATATTTTGTCAATACCATGAAAAGATCTCTATAATCTTACTTGATAACAAAGAAAAGATTAAATGAGATTTAATAGAATAATATATAAAATATATTTTTTAATTCATTTGAGAATTTAGAAAAAAAAGGAGACTAGCTAACAAAATATTAAAGGGTGAAACAAGAAAAAAAAATTGATTTGAAAAAAAGGGAACAAGAAAATTACTCGAGTTAAATTACCAAATACACGACCCAATGGATGAGAATGGGATAAACCAATAGAAAAAAAAATAAAAAAAGAATCCAAAGCTCAATTCCTTGCCCACCCAATATTGAAAGACTAAATTGAAAAAAAAATTAAAGAATTTAAAAAACAACTCAAGTCAACCCAAATTGGCCTACCAATCCCAGGATCTAGATTGTGAGATCAAGATAACTCCATGAAAATAGATTAAAAAAAATTACAAAACCTAATTTCCAACCATCTCAATGTTGAAGAATAAAATAAAAAAAATCAATTAATAAAAAGGACCTAATAAAACCCTGACAACCCTGATTGAGCCCACTAACCCTCGCGACTTGGTTTATATGAACAAGATAGAATAATAGATGGAAAAAAACTATGAAATTCAATTCCTAAATTAACCTAATAGCAAATGACAAAACTAGAAAAAACAACTCAATTAAAAAAAATAACAAAAAAAACCCAAGCTAACTCTGGGTAACTTATTGAACCCGCAATACAGGTCATAAGATCAAGACAAAAACCTATAAAGAAAATCAAAAAAATTATAAAATTCAATTCCAAATCAGCCTAATGTTGAAAAATAAAACTAAAAAAAATAATTTTAAAAAATAGACATAAAAAAGATTGACTAAAGTTAACCTGTGTTAAACTTCCAAACTCATGATCTAAGGCATGAGGCTAGGATTGCCCTAAAAAATCACTAAACTTAATTCCCAATAAACTCAATGTTGAAGGAAAAATTGAAAAACAATTCAAAAAAGAGCTCAAAACAAAACAAATGTCAATTAAAAGAATAAGGATTAAGTTTGATATAAAAATAAAATGACAAGACTCCTTGCAATTTTGGCTAAATCATCGTGAAATCCGAGAAGAAGATAGAGAAATGAGGGAGGATAAGAAAGAAAAGGTTGTTTAAGCCTCATCATCATTCGTCTATCAACACATGTCGCCTCCTATAAAAGACCTTGTCGAGCTGCTTTCTACACCACCAACGACAGTGGTGTTCTAACATAAGAGGAAACTGCAAGCTATGTTAAAGCAAGGCAACTTCCCTCACACACTGATGTGTGGGTTGCATATGCCTGCTAGTTTGACATTGTTTGTTCACTCCAGCCCTGCACACTTGTTTCATTTTCAAATGTGGTCCCTTAACCGCTAGTCTTACCGCTAGTCTTGATTATTTTAGATAAATAAAATTTTATTTTATTTTGACAAACCAATCATTAACTGAGCGCCCAATTTTTTCTCTTGATATTATAAGATCCCATATCTAGAAAACTAAAAAGAAAAAATTAAGTCTAATCCCAAATAAGAGAGAGGATTAAATGAGAAAACATTTGAGCGACAAAAAAAAAAAGCTGAACTTTTCCCTTGTATGTACAATCCAGTCCCTAATTCTAGCAAGAAAAGGGCCCAAATGTTTTTCTAATGTTCAAATTCGGTCCCAAAAGCATTGATTCTTTTAAATCAATACAATTTCATTTAACTTAAACAAACCAAGCATCAATTGAGCGATAAAATCTTTTCTCAATACCACGCAATTCGCTAACCTAGGAATCTAAAACAAACCACCAAGCTTAATCCCAAATAAACCCAAGGTCAAAGAATCAAATTGAAAAAAAAAATGACCAAAGGAATAAAATAATAATATAAGAAAAGAAAAGAAAACTCAGTGGAACAATATTACAATTCACAATGTTTTCTCTCTTGAGAATAGTAAAAATGCCTTATCCTATATATTTTTTTTGTAATTGTAACTGTAATTGGTCATCCAAGACTCATCAATGTTCTTTGTTTGAATACAAAACTAACTTTTGTTTTTTTTTTCCTTAAATTTCTTTATTGTTAACTCCAAGTTGTTTTTACAAAATATCAATAAAAAAAGACTCACTTTTATCCAACCACCAGATTTAGTAAAATTGTTTTTTGTAAATGAATAAAAAAAACAATTAATGAGATAAAAATATCAATTTGATTTTTCAAAAATTTATGATTAAAAATTTTAACGACCTACAAGAATGACATGAATACTAGTTTTTATATATTTGAATTAAATATAACATAGTCTCTTGTTTATAAAATAAATTAATTAATCTTTCCATTATAAAAAGAATAATAATAAATAGGGAAGATAAAAAGATCAATGAAAAGAGTAATTTTTAGAATAAAATACTACTTAATTCTAGTAAGTATAATCAACACAAACACTAAAATGAATTGTAAAAGTATTTTAAATTTATAAATAGATATAAAAACAAAAATAATTAAATATATAGTTTTTGAAACTACAAGTCCAATTAATTAAAGTTCCTTTTTTAACCAAAGGGTGAAATCAACAATGAATAACATTGTAACAACTAACTAACTATTATAAGAATTTGCTCTTTTCATTAAGCTTATTAGTTATTTGCAAATTATTTGGAAACAACTTTGTCTTTTATATTGTTTTTTAAATTCAAATTACTAGAATAACCTTGGAAAGAAAAAAATCATCAATTATTGTAAAAGGGTTTTTTTTTTGTCTTTTTTATCTGGTTAGCACAGTAAAATGATGGTAATGCCCTTAAAAAGCAAAAAAATGATAAGATGTCATTTAAGGTTTATTTTTTCTTTTAAATTTGGTTTTTTGTTATATTTATATTGATTTAGGAGCAATTTAGTCTTGTAATTAATATAAAATATTAAAAAAAGGTTGACATGTGTGTAGCATGCACAACGTGCCAGACACTCCACCTCCTTCGAGCAGCGTATGTAGAGTATATCAATGATAAACAAAGGGCTTCTTTGGTATGGTTGGATTCCTTTTGACGACCCCTCCATTACACAGTAGTTCATGTGCCATTCTGACCCCTATTTTGAGGTCGATAGGCTTTTCGATCCTTTTGTATAATTTTTTTTATTATTTTATCTTTAAATATTTGATTGGTTGGGGGTTGGGTTTTGCAATTTTTCTATGTATGGTGCTTCTAATTTAATAATTTAATAATTTAATAACTCGGATCACTGGTTTGAAAAGTTAACATGAATTGACATTGTTTTTCCCTTTTTAATTGGCTAAAAAATTGAAATACATTATTTTTTTTCCTTTTTGAAATTTTTTTTTCCTAAGCTATCATGATCTTTTTTTTTTTTAATTTTGATCTATTTATTATCGTTTCCTATTTTTTTATCATCTAATTAAAATAAAACCAACTTATTTGACTCAATCATGTCTATAACCAAAGTCATATATATTTTTTTCTTTTTTTAAAACTCGCTTGCAATACTTAAACATCATATTTTATGAAAACAAAATAATAGGACACCACGATGTAGTGCAAGCCCATATCTAGTAAGATACTCTAATTGGTGTGGGTATTTCACTATAGCAATCCATAATAAAATACCCAATTTGCCTTTCCATAACAAAACCACGAAACTTATTGTGGAGAATTCAATAATTTTGCTGGGGTCCATTTGTCATTGTCAAATTTAAAGGAGAAAATTTAGTAAATTCATATTTAAATTGCACAACAAAATGGCTTTTCTACCCATAGATTCATAATTTTTTAAAGCTTGTGTACAAGGGCATTTTTGTATTTTAATTTTTTTAAGAACAATAAAATAATTTAAATGCCCTTAAAATGGAATTTTCTTTAGCTTTCTTCAAGGTCTTTTTTGTATTTCCATTCTTGCTTTATTGTTACTATAAGGTTGGTTTAGGGGAAATTTTGTAATTTATTAAATATAAACATTATTAAAAAAACAAGTGATTGAGGCACGCATTGCACACATCAATGCGTGGGCCCCCCCACACCCTTCGAGCATCGTATAAAAGGGTCATCTAGTAACCAAGCATCGCCTTCCACAACGACGTTTGAATCTTCATGTCATCCCCTTAGTGATGAGGCATTGTGTGTGGCCAATGATCATCCAATTTGGCACCAACGACTTTTTCTCCCCTTTCTTCTCTCTCTTCCTTGATTTTCACACCTGTCCCTTCAAAAATTCAAAGCACCCCTTTACTTCAATTTGGTATTCCTTCGGATTTGGTCATGTTCTTTGGATTACTATTTGTTTTATTTAGAATAATTTATAAAATTAGATTTCATTTTTCAATTTCCCCCCTTTAATTTTTTCATCTTTCAAATTTGGTCCTTTTTTTATTGCTATATGTTTTAATTGAGATAATTTTTTAGATTGATTGTTTTACAATTTAATCCTTCTTGGGTTTTTTTCCTATCAAATTTGATTCTTATTATTTTTTATTGCTATTTTTTTCACATTGGTAATTTTTAAATTTTTTTTTATTTCGTCCTTGAATATGAGCTTCTTGATTTAGCTCGAGTCTAGGATTTCACAAGTCGCGAGTTTTAGAGATGAACCCAAATTTAGAAGGTTCACATAGGTGTGCTTGGTTTTTTTAAACTCATGTTTTGGACTTTAACAATTATTCAATTAGAGAATGGACTTTGTTATAGAATTTTTAAATTGATATTTCTTTTTTGATTTCGTCCTTCAACATTAGATTGGTTGATAATTTTTTTTTTTAATTTCATCCTTCAAGGTTGGAAGTTTTTTTATATTGGGTTACATGATTTTCTTCAATTTCCTTTCTATTTGTTAATCTCAATCCCATCATTTAGACTGCAGGTTTAGCGAGTTAGCCTGAGTTGATTCAGATTTTTTTCAGGATTTTTTTTAAGTTTAATATTTGTTATGCTCCATCCGTCAGCGTTAAGTTGTTCTAGAATAGAGCTTCACAATATTTTCTAGCTTGTATTTTATTGAGTTATCTCATTTGCATGATCTAGGTCGCAGAGTTTGGTTAGCTTGCCCAATTTGCCGATTATTTTTTATCCTTTTTTTAAATGATTTTTTTTCAATTTCATCCATCTACATTTGATTTGTTTGGAACTACTAGACTTGAACTTTTTTTAATTTGCTTTCTATTATCTTATCCCGATCTCATGACATAACTTGCATATTTGGCATGTTTACTTATGTTGGCTCAGGTCAGTTTTTTTTTTTTCATTTGATTGGTTAAAATCTTAGCTTCGTTGCCTTTTTCATTTGATTGGTTAAAAAATATTTATTTTTAGATAATATTTATTTTTCCCATTTGATTTTACTAAATAAAATGTATGTGTATCTATTTCTATTATCATTTGGTTAAAAAAAAATGATTTTAATAGACAGAGTTATTGAACACAATTATGTAAATGACTTATGTTGCTATATCAAATATCTTGATTTACATTTGTCTCTTAAATTTTCAAGTTATGTCTTTAGTTATCAATGTCATAACCCTATTTGGGTTTCCCTCAAAATTATCCTTTTCTTTAAATAAAAACAAAAACAAATTTTAAAAATAAAACAATAAAAAAATGAAAAAAAAAAATGGCAACTTGGCAAGAACCGGTTGAGAAGGGTTTTAAACGCATGGAAGAACTAAACTGAGATTTTTAACAAAATCAAGAACCCAATTGTACCCAAGATTGAAAGACAATACATATTCAATGCTCAATTAAATGATTATCAAATGAATTTGCATAAAAATTAAGTTTGAAGACTTAATTAGATTTTTAATAGGCTAATTCGATTTAAATACACACCTAATTCAAAGTTTAATTGAGTTTAAGAATTAATTTGGGTTAAATTGAAAGAATTGATAAAGTGCAAGGAATTAATTAGACTTTTAATAGATAAAATTAATTTTTTTGAGGAATTATTGATAAAAAAATTAAATTTGGAAACCTAAATCGGGCTCAATTTAGAATATTAGATTTTTAAAGGATCAAATTTAATTTTTATAAAGTCAATTGGATGAAATCAGGGGTTAAAATGCAAGAAAAATTAAAGTTTGGGGTCAATTAAGGTTTAAATTAAAAAAATTCAAGACTACGGATTTTTTTTGCAAAAAGCGTGCAAATTTGGGGACCCAATTCGATTAAGAATATAGGTGAAATAAAAGAAATTAAAAGTTTGAAGGTCAATTGAGGAAGAAATTGAAATATCCAAAATCAAGGACCAAGTTGAGAAATGTGATAAATTCAGAGGATCATTTAAAAACTTTACAGGGGTAAAATTGAATTGATATTTAAAACCAAAATCCAATTAATGACCTAAGTGAACAATTTGAAAGATTAAGGGTTGAAATTAAAAGATATTTATGATAATTTAAGTCAAAACACCAAAACATTTTCGTTATATTTAAATGAAATAGTGCGTGTTGGCTATGTTTTAACCAAAACGACCTCGTTTTGGTCAATGCCTAGTAAAAACAATATAATAAAGCTAGATAATATGTCGTTTGACATTGTTCATTGTCTTCTTCCTTTGCTCTTGAAAAAGTTGATTGAGAGACCTTTTTTCATATTCATTTAATGCATCACTCATGCCACAAATGAGATAACAAACACACCTTTTGGTAGCCCTGAACTTGTACTACACCCTCAGTTTTATTCCCATCAATTTTCCACCTAAAGAATCATTGAAAAGTCCACCTGAATGGGTTAACTCGATTAGCTTTAACAACCTCATATTGCCAATACCAGGCCGTTGTTTTCTAACCAAAGGTTGGGATCCTTTTTATGCGAATCAAGGAACAAGATTCATGCCTAGATGGGACCTCGTGTCCCTCTTTCATTGCCTATAAATAGGAGTGAAATTTATGGAGAAATAAGGAAGAAAGCTGAGGGAGAAGCGAGGGAAAAAACCAGGAAAAAAGAAAAAAAAAAGACTACCCTCTTATATCAAACCAATAAAATCAAAACCAAAACTTGTCCTTACAAAAACCTACCTCTACTAGTTCAACTAAGAACCAAAACGAAGAGGCTTGTGAGAGAGACTAGAGAGAGACGCTCTCCTCAAAAGAGTGTCTCCTCATGTTTGCGTTCTGCTACTGTCGATCTCGAGCTCCTATCTTTATGTCATCCATGGATGACTTTTTATCCTTCCCTCCTCGGGTACAACAGCTTCTGCTGGTGAAGCCTTTGATCCAAACCATCATTGTACTCTTGGTTACACCTCCTTCCACCCAGACTCTTACCATCCAGAACCCAATCAAGCAGCAACAGAGAGCACAATGCGTGTCTTCCCCAAAGCCCTAATTGGTGTTTTGGTTGTTGTCTTCCTTGATGTACAGAATTTTAACAAAGATCTGGTGTTTTGTAGCCTATCAAGGGATGATTTTGATAGAGGTTTGTTCTTGTACCCCTTTCTGGCATGGAATAGGACTTTGCTTCCCCTGTTAGTGTTACTTGTCCTTTATTTACCGGAACCGAATCCCTCGGTTGGGATTTGTGCCGGCATAGACACCACTGAAACATCAGATGGCTGAATAACCATCTGATAAACCATGAGATTGTCCTCATGATATCTGGTTGGTTTGCTTTGTGTTTTTTAGTTTCTCTGCAAGTCCTGCTTGCTATGTTTTGTCTGCTGCTAAGGCTCTTCTCCTAACTTTGTTGTATTTATCTCTGCTCTTCCTAGAGGGCTTTGCTATGGATTTGTTTCTGTTGTGTACTGTTTGGTTTGCTGAGCTTCCTAAAGCTTACCGTTAGCCTTTCCGGTTTCTACTCTATATGATTTTGATTGGCTGGGGTGGTTGAGGTTCCATGGACTCACTCAATAGTTTTTGTTTTGTGGAATGTTTGATGTGAAGCATCATCTTCTTTCTACTTGGTTTGCTAGCTGATACAATTCTATATGTCTCCATGTGGTTTGCTAGAGTTGTTCCCTCTTTAGCATTATGTTACTGCTTTTTGCAGGGTTGTCAGTGGCTGCTGTTGTTCTCTTCAACTGCATGGATGGTTGGAGGACATTAAGTTACTATTATATGCAGCTTGGTTTTCCTAAGACTAGTGAGGCTGACTACTGGACTCTTTGTCTGCTGCGCTGGTATGGTGGAGTTCCAAGCTTGTTTGCTCTTGCTTTTTGTTATGAGCTGTGTTTGCTGTGGAAGGCTCTCCTAACTCAGGGTTGTCTTTGTCTGGCTGCTGCTTAACGTAATGTTGGTATGCTGGAGTTGATGAGATTCCAAGCTTTGTTACTGTTGGCTTGTCTTATTACAGGTATGATGTGGGCTGTTTGGTTGCTGCTGAAGGTTCTCTTGGGATTACCTCAGGTTGGTGACACATCACACTTCATCACCTTTGCAGGATGCTGCTGATGTTGACTGCTAGGGTTGGTTTGTTAGAGTTGCTCTTTACTCTAGCGTTTATGTTATTGCTGAATGGTTTATGCTACTTGTATTGTCGGCTGTTTGTTTGCTAATTAAAGGCTCTCTTGGGTTTGCCTTTGGCTATTGTGGTTTGTTAAAGTTGGCTTCCCTCTCTGATCTTTGTGTTGCTGTTGTTTGCATGTTGGTTTGTTGGAGTTGATTGCTAGCTTATTTGAGTCACTTTTACTCTTTTCATGTTTGTTATGTTGATGCCTTCTCTGTTGGTTGCCCTCTGTAAGCAATATACAGAGAAATGTGTGGTCTGCTACTGCTATGTGCCTGCTCATTAATGTTGGTATTGTGCTTTGCTTCTACTTATCCTACTCTCCTACATGATGTAATTTGGCATCTTGGTGTTGTTTTTATTGTTCTTTTTTGTGCTGCTTTGGCGGTTGTGTTCTCAATCTTCACCTCTGTTGGGCTTGAAAAAGCTCACTGCTATCTGTGGGTCTCTAATGGCTATGCGTATTGTTGTTGGCTGCTTTGATGCTAGCTATGTTATCTGGTTGTTCATGTTTTGAGTTAGTTGTGTTTTAATATAAGGCAATCATAGTGTCAAATGGTCATGTTTTGATGGCTATAATGTTCCTTTTGATTGTTTAATGGAGCATGTTCCTTTAGCCTCTATATGTACATGCCTGTATATTCTGACTTACTGGTCTCCAGATTAGTTTTGTTTTGATCTATAAAATTTCTTACATTCGATAAAAAAAACCAAAAAAAAAACCCTCACCGGCCATTACCTCAACCACACTATGAGCCACTATTGTTTTTGCTCCTCCACTATTATTACTTGCAAAGCAATATCTCCAGGTCAGGTAAAATCTTTCCTCTTCTTCCCCTGGTTTCTTTGATGTTAGTTTATGTATAACAATATAATGTAGTGTGTGTCTGCGCGTTCACGCGTTGGTGGTAAGAGTATAAAATGCATGAAATCATGAAACATGTGCAATGGTTTATGGACGGTGTAACTTGATTTTTGGCAATCAATTTACCGTAAAATTTCCACCACTAGGTTAGACCGATGGTGGAAAAAGAAGGGGTTGGCCTCTCATTGTAGCCCAACCCATGTGGGTGGGCTGGGTTTTATAAAAATAGCCTTTAGGTTGCTTGCCAGCTAAACAAAATGGGTTTAGGCCTTAAGCCTAGCTCATGTAGCCCAACCCAAACCTAAAAACGTGTTTGATACACCCCATTTTTTCTAAGAAAAATATATCTTGATTGGGTTTTTAAGATGTGTTTGCCAAACACTTCCTTAAAGCATTTTTAATGTCTCTAATTTTAGGCTAAAAGAGTGTTTAACAAATACGTCTTACTTTCTTTTAGCTTTAGTTTGTCTTTATTTTAGTATTTAGTCAAATAGGCTTTAAAATAGTTCAAAAAAATCCAGTGACTATTTAAATTATTTGTAGGTCCCTATATGCCTTTTCAACAATTTTATCTAATATCATGCTGTAGACTTACACGATAAAATAATGACCCAATATTAAAAATATCTGGTTTTTCTTCAAAGTTTCAAAAAAAAATGAAAACATTTAACAAAATACAAAAAATATGTTTTGTTTACGCGCATACGACCAAATTCTAAAAGTCTTTTACATATATTTTCTAAAAACCAAAAACTATTTTTTTTTTATCATGTTTTAAAAAATATAAAATGGATATTATAACTAGTTTATAATTATCCATTAGGATTTATCCAAAATTTCAAAAATATCATAAAAAAATTTGTTTAATTAATATTTAGGGTATGAATGTTACAACGTAATGAGTATACAATGGCAAGACAAATGTAACGATTTGGATACTTCTAGTTGACTATGGAAAAAGATTGTGTTGACTATGTACAAAAATGTCATAAGTGTTAGATATATAGGGATAAATTAAATGCACCTCTGGCACCCTTATTCAATATGACCTTGCTTTGGCCTTTTAATATGTGGAGATTAGATGTCATGTGACCAATCAACCCCTATTCATAGGCCAACTACAGGCATAAACTTATCTTGATGGCCATCAACTACTTCACTAAATAGGTAAAAGCCAACTCTTACGTGCATATGACATAGAAGGTGGTCAATAGATTCATTGAGAAGAATTTGATTTATCGTTATGACTTGCCAGCAAAATTGATAAGTAACAATGCTTAGAATTTTAATGGGAAGCTAATTGTCGAACTTTACACCAAGTGGAAGATTAAGCACTTTCATTCTTCTCCTTACAGATCCAATATGAATGGTGTTGTTGAGATAACCAATAAAAATCTCAAGAAGATCATCCAAAAGATCATAGTCACCTATAAGGATTGGCATGAGATGTTTGCGTACAAACTTCACGATTACCGCACCACAGCTAAAACTTCTATTGGTGCAACCCCTTATTCTTTGAAGTGGGAATGCCTTTATAAGTAAAAATTTCATCATTAAAAGTTCTTATAGATGTAGAATTAGAAGAATCAGAATGGATAAAACTGAAATTTGAGCAATTGAAACTGATCAGTGAAAAGAGACTAGCAGTCATTTGTCATCATCAATTGTAACAAAGCAGAATGGCCAAGGCATATAATAAGAAGGTCACACTAAGGGTTTTAAAAAAAAAGACCTGATATTGAAAAAGATCTTGCCAACATCAGGAGAAGATTAGAGCAAATGGATGTCGAACTATAAAGGACCATATATGGTGTAAAAAACCTTTTCCGAAGGAGCCCTGATTTTGTCGAAAATAGATGAAGATGATTTACCTAAGCCTATAAACTCGAATGTTGTAAAGAAGTACTATGCTTGATGTATTATGTCAATAAATCAATAAAAATCAAAGTTTGGTAAAAAATTCTTTGGTGTACTTTTCTTTTTTAAGAACTTTGAAAAAAAATCCACATGATCTCATAGGCTTAAGAAAACCTCATTTTTGTGTCTTCATAAAATATCAAAAAGTTTTTGGGAAATCAAAGTTATTAGTACAAATGCAAATGTCAAATTGGTGTTTATTTTTAACAAGCGAGTTTTGAGAATTCAAGTGATTTCCTAGTAAGGTGATAAAATGCTTAAAATTAAAAAATGAACCAGAAACCACTTAAATAACTTTGAAAGTAAGTTTTAGTTTGATTAATAATGATTCATAATTTAATTATAATGAAAATAATTTTGCATGACCAACCAATCATAATGAAAAAAAGCAAAGCTTACCAATCCTAAATGCATGCATTTAAAATTAGGAAAGACCATCTTTGATAATACCTTCACAATACTCAAAAATATCATTTGCAGTCCCTGTTTGAGCCTAGCAAGTCTTTATTGCAAATCAACTTTGACTAGGATCATACCTCATGCTAGTACGAGGATTTGAAAAGCAATATGACCGCATGAATATACAAAATAATCCTTAATGATTAAAGATGCCTAAATAAAGCTAGGGGCATGAAGAAATTCAAAGATTAAAAAAGGTTAAGCATGCCATACAAAATAAAAACAATGAGTATGATGATGACATTCAAGGCCAAATAGTCCAAACATTTGGGGCATGTCATACCATTTTGTAAAGCTAGTTCTAAAGTTTAGGAGGTCATCAACCAAAATGAAGGATTAAGAATGAGATTTAGTGATTCTTAGTCATGAAATCTCTTAAACACCTTTTAAGCTTATAAATATCCTTTTGGTTCTTAGCCAAGAGCCAAAGCTTACATTTAGTGCTTGATAAAGTCCTTTCTAATAAAAAGCAAGCAATTTGGGTTGGTAAGCAATGTTATCTCGTGCAAAATGAGATCTTCAAAAGATTATAGTTATGCTTCATTATTCATACAAGTAAAATGAATGTTTCAAAGATTTTTCTTTTATCTAAAATTCTCGAGTTGAAACTCGAGTCCTTTGACCAACAAATCATGAAAATAAAAGGTCACCTCATATTTTTACAAAGAGGAAAACTTACACCAAAATCTAAAATTCAACCTTCATAAAACTTTGTCCATTGGAGTTGCTTGAATTTTTCAAAACATATTTGCTTTAAACTTGCATCAAAATGGTTTCTGCATTTGGAAATAACTTTAAAATTCTAAAGATTTTTCTTTAACATCAATATTTTGTAAGAACCAAATATCTTCTGCATAACATCATCTCTAAGAAAACCCTATCAAACAAAGCAAGATAAAATACTTAGAGGCATGATTAGACAGGGGGCAATTCAAGAAACCCAATAGGGCTTTCTCCATAATTCCTCTTCTAGGGAAGTATGAATGGGAAACAAGATGCTTAGATCCTCCAATGTCTTTTGAGGAAAGTAATCATGAAACAATCAACCGTTGAAGTAAAGGTCCCTACATAAGGGAGTATGCTGAGATCATCTGAGCTCGTCAAATGAGTCTCTCTTTCCCAAAGATTAAGTCTATAAGTCTTGGCTTGAGTAGGCAAAAGTGAAAAGGCCATGAAAACTTGCTACGAGGATTAAAGTTTTGAGAAACAAAGTTCATGAAAAATAGGGACCTATATTTCTCAGGTAAAAAAAAACATGCATAATGACCCCAAAGCATTACATTTTGCAGGGAGTCCAATGAAAAAATTCTCGACGAGTTCAAATTCTTTCAACGAAGAAAAACTATCGAAGGCTTAATCCATGTCAATGAAAAGGGAAAACAACCTTAATTTTCAAGATATGAGATCAGGAGAGACCTTGAAGGTTATGTGCATATAACTCTGAAGCATATCATTTCGAGTGTGCTTGTAAACCACTTACCTTTTTATAACATCTTTTAAACTATTTTCTTTTTAATGCATCTTTGAGCTCTCATTTCCTAAATAGCACTCCTTTAAGCCATGTTTTTCTCATTTTGAGTGCAACTTTGAGCCCTCACCTTTCAGATAGTGTGCATTTAAACCCTATCTCTTTCCTTCTAATTGTGTCTTTGAGCTCTTATCTCCTAAATAGTATGCCTTTGAGCCCTTTTATTTTTCTTTTTTAGTGCATATTTGAGCCCCCACCTTCTAGATAGCGTGTCATTGAGCCCTATCTCTTTTAAATGGTCCTTTTGGCACCATTTTCTTCTAAATGTGCTGACATACCCTTACTTTTCGGATAGCACGTCATTGAGCCCTATCTCTTTTACATAGTACTTTTAGCATTATTTTCTTATGAGTGTGTTGTCATGCCCTCAACTTTCAGATAGTACGTCATTGAGCACTGTCTCTTTTTCATAGTGCTTTTGATACTATTCCTTTTGAGTACGCTGTTATGCCCTCACCTTCTAGATAATACGTTGTCAAGCCCTATCTCTTTTACACAGTGCTTTTGACACCATTTCCCTCTAACTGTGTCATCAATTTCTCACCTTTTAGATAGCATGTCGTTGAGAACTGTCTCTTTTTCATAGTGCTTTTGATATTATTTCCTTCCGAGTACGCGCGCCTTTGAGCCCTATCTTTTTTATATATTGTTTTTTACATTATTTTCTTCTAAGAGTGCTTTTAAGCTCTTTTTTCTAACATTTTTGTTAGATCTATCATTCTTAGAGATATCTTTGAATATCCCACCATTTTGAAAAGGATTAACCACTTCTTCATTTGACAAATCCACATCTTTTTCTTCCTTTTTTCTTTACAAGCTTGCAATCTAAAGTTATGAGACTTTATGTTCTAAGCATTATAAAGAGAAGACAATTGTCATAACTCAATTTTGGGTTTTCCCTAAAATTTTCCTTTTAAAATAAAAAAAAACAAAAAATAAAAACAACAAAAAATAAAAACAACAAAAAACTTGAAAAAAATGAATAGCAACTTGGTAAAAACAGGCTAAAAAGGGTTTTAAACGCATGAAGGAATCAAACTGAGATTTTGAACAAAACCAGGAACCTAATTCTACCCAAGATTGAAATACAATGCATAATCAATGTGAAATTACATGATTATCATATGAATTTGCATAAAAATCAAGTTTGAAGACTTAATTAGATTTTTAATAAGCTAATTTGATTTCAATTACAGACCTAATTAAATGTTTAATTAAGTTTAAGAATTAATTTGGGTTAAATTAAAAGAATTGATTAAGTGTAAGAACTTAATTAGACTTTGAAAATATCAAATTAATTTTATTAGGGACTTAATTGGTAAAATATTAAATTTGCCTAACGCAGGCTCACTTGAGAAGATTGAAATTTTAGAGGACTAGATTTAATTTTTACAAACTCAATTGGATGAAATTAGAGGTAAAATCACAAGAAAATCAAAGTTTGAGGGTCAATTAAGGGTTAAATTGAAGAAATTAAAGATCAAGGACCTTTTTACAATAGACACATTAATTTGAGGACCCAACTTGGTTGAAAATAGGGGTGTAATCAAAGAAATTAGAAGTTTGAAGGTCAATTAAGCATGAAATTGAAATATTTAAGACCAAGGACCAAGTTGACAAACACGATACACTTATAGGGTCATTTTAAAACATTACAAAGGTAAAATTGAATTGATTTTTAAAATAAAAATTCAATCAAGGACTTAAGTGAACAATTTAAAAGATCGAGGGCTGAAATTAAGGATTTATAACTTAATTTAGATAAAAAAAATACAAAAGGACATCGTTTCATTTAAATGAAACGATGCTTTTTGGCCACGTCTTAAATTTGAAAGCCTGACTCGGGCTCAATTAAAAAGATTTGAATTTTAGAGGACTAGGTTTAATTTTTACAAGCTCAATTGGATTAAATCAGGGGTAAAATTGCAAGAAAATCAAAGTTTAGAGGTCAATTTAGGGTTAAATTAAAAAAAATCCAAGACCAATAACCTTTTGCAATAGGTAAGTGAATTCAGGACCTAATTCGGTTGAAAATGAAAGTAAAATTGAAGAAATTAGAAGTTTTAAAAAATATCTAAGACCAATGATCAAGTTGAAAAACATGCTAAACTTAGGTCCTTTTAAAACTTTGCAAGGTGTAAATTTAATTGATTCTTAACATCAAAATTCTATTATGGACCTAAGTGAACAATTTGAAAGATTAAGGGCTGAAATTAAATGAGGGATTTATGACCTAATTTAGGCCAAAACAACATAATTTTGGCCAAAACGACGTGTTTTTAAAATGGTATTGTTTCGATCAATGCCCAATAAAAAAAAATATAACCAAATGACATGTCACCTTTTCATTTGGTCCTAAAAAGTTGACAATAAGACCTTTTTCATAGTTATTTAATGCAACACTAACGCTCTAAATAAGATAACAAACACATTCTCTAATAACCCTGAACTTGTACTACACCTTCAGCCTTATTCCTGTTGATTTTCCATTTAAAGAACCATTGAAAAGTCACCCTAAATAGGCTGACTTGATCAGCTATGACAACCTAGTATTAGCATTACCTGACTATTATTTTCCAACCAATGGTCAGGATTCTTTCCAAGCGAATCAAGGGCTAAGATTCATGTCTAGAAGGAAACTCATATTCCTTTTTTATCCCTTATAAATAAAAGTGAAATTCATGAAGAAACAAGGAAGAAAATTGAGGGAGAAGGGAGGGAAAAAACCAGGAAAAGAGAGAGAGAGAAAGAGAGAGAGAGAGAGAAATGACCACCCTCTTGCATCAACCAATAAAACTAAAACCAAACCTTCCAATTACATATAACTACTCCCACCAGTTCAACTAAGAAGCAAAAAAAAAAAAAAAACCCTCACCCACCATTCCCTCAACCACACCGTGAGCCCACTATTGATTTTACCCCCCCTCTCCCACTATTATTACTTGGAAAGCAATATCCTCGGGCCAAATAACATCTTTCCTCTTTTCCCCTGATTTCTTTGATGTATGTTTATGCGTGAGAATATAATGTAGTATGTGTGTGTGTTGGAGTTAAGAAGATAAAATGCATGAAATCATGAAACATGTGCAGTAGTTTATGCATGGTGTAACTTGATTTCTGGCAATCAATTTGCCAAAAAAATTCCACCACTGGGTCAGGGCGGTGGTGGAAAAAGAAAGGGTTGGCCCCCATTTCAACTCAGCCCATGTGGATGGGCTGCTTCATAAAAAAAAAGCTTTTTGGTTGTCTATTGGCCTAACAAAATGGGTTTGGGCCTCAAGCCTAATAAGTCCAGCTCATGTAGCTGGGTTAAGCTCAAGCTAGACCTAAAAATGTGTTTGGCACACCCTATTTTTGCTAAGGAAAAAGTGGCAGTATGTGGCAAACACACTCTACTACTTTTTTTTTAGTTTCAATTTGTTCTTATTTTAGTATTTAGCCAAGTAAACCCTAAATTAGTTCTTTTAAAAAAAATCATGATACTAGAATGATGACTTCTTTAAAATTTTAGTAGAGTGCACTGAGGGTGATGTGTTTTTTTCTTGCAAAACTAGTCCCCTTACCTAGATTCTCGCAGACTAATAGGTTTTCCAAGAACAATAATGCTAGATGACGACTCATTCACAATCATAATTTTATGATTAATCTCAAAACCCTTTCAATTCAAGAGAAAAACCTGTCATTTGATGTCCTGCACGCTGTTATAATCATTAATAATTTTTTTATTTATTAATATAAATAATTTTTAAATTATTTAATTAAATATATACATATTTTATTTACATTTAAGATTTTTTTAAAAAAAAAATATGCATATTCAATTTTCTTTTAAAAAAAATGATGCGGAGCGCAATTGAAATAATTAGTAATAAACTTAAAAAAGTTGAAACAAAGAAGAAGAAAGTTTTTAGATTATCAACAGGATAATGAGACCAGAGGAAGTCGAGCTGTAAATCAGCCACGTACTCAAATTCTATTCCAACTTCCAAGTCCTCAACAAGGGAGTGGTCTCTCCTTCTCCCTCTCCCACGTCGTCAACGTCAACAACAAAAAGTCAATCAAATATCAATTTCCTCACCCACACACAGAATGGATCGATCATAACCAAAATCTCCTCTATCAATAATCCTTAACGAAAAATAATAGCAGTAATTAATCTCTTTCTTTCTTTGCAATTTAATCCAAACCCAAATCCAATCTTATGTCTAAATTATTCTATCATCCAACGATTAAATTGCTGAAAATTTTAATTCTATTATTATTATTTTTAGGAGGAGATTTTGGTTCGAACAATAATAATAATTATTATTATGTTGAGGCTTTCAAGGTACCTTTTAGGGTTAAGG
>Ga0325414_1001887_pt1 | contig 20748 bp, 10 predicted proteins | sample PopdelMetagenome_8_FD_206183 | JGI IMG/M metagenome (GOLD analysis project Ga0325414, IMG submission 206183) | Populus deltoides microbial communities from Bellville, Georgia, United States - Leaf-PdKOR-R3 | ecosystem: Host-associated > Plants > Phyllosphere > Phylloplane/Leaf | place: USA... | reverse complement strand
TTTTTTTTATTTTTTAAAATTATTTTTAACATCAATATATAAAAGCAATTTAAAAATATAATAAATAAATTTAAATAAAAACAATTTTAAATTTTTAGAAAACAGTATTTCAAACTTGTTCCTAAACGGCTCCCAAATATGTTTGTTATTTAGGATTTTTTTAATTAGAAATATATGAAAATGTTAGTTTTTTTGTATTAGTACATTGAAGTATTAAAGAATATTTAAAAAAATTAATTTAATATTTTTTCAATAATCTAAAAAGCTGAAATTATCACAATATTAAAAAAATTAACACTAGGAGCTTGTTTGAAATGGTTGTAGACATGATTTTTTCTCTGGTCACTATGATGGTTAGGAAAGAGGGACCGTCTGATTTGGTTATAGATGGGTTTTTTTTTCATGATAATTTGATCTTATTTATTTTTATGTTTTAAAAATATTTTTTAAAAAGTTTGAAATTTCTTTTATTTTTAATTAATATTTTTTTAATATTTTCAAAATATTTTGTTCCATAACTCACTTGCTTAATGCCTAATATAAATAGGCGAAGGTCACGGGTGGTTTGAGTGCTTGGGTGACCTATTGTTTGTCACATAAGTTTTTTTTTTCTCTCAAAACAAGAAGATGTGGAAAAAGCAGGCCTAGATGACTTTTTAGGATCGAAGTATCGTGGAATTCAACACAATTTCGTTGAAGGGCCCGTGAGTTTGTATCCTTTGGTATTAAAACATAGGTGGACTCCAAAAAGGGGCGTGGAGCTTAAATGATTTGGATTTAAAATAACTACAAATAAAGTTTACAAATCGCTTTCTCACATGGACCGACCAAATTTGGCCATGTGCTTTCTCCAAATGTCGACCTGCACGAACTTACTTTTGGAGGGTTAGAATAGCATATAAAGATATAAAGGTGCTATAAAATAGAATAAAATAAAATAAAAAAAAGGAAGAAAAATGGAAAAACAAAGGAGAAATTAACACACAAATTTCTAGAAAGAATAAAGTAGCCAATACACTACAATACCAAACAAAGCAAATGGACACATCAATTTTATTTTATTTATTTATTTTTGGTATGATTGATCTCCATATTTAATCTACTAATTTGACAATGAAAACTGAATCTCAGGTATATTTTTTAAAAAATTATAAAGACCTAAAACAAGAACAAAAAAACATAAATGCATAAATAAAAAAAATAAAAATTCAGTTTCCACTTTCATGGCTATTACTTAGTTTGTGATAGAATCAAACCTACCAAAAATGGATCCAAGGCTTCATACACAGAGAGAGGGTTCCAATGGTAAAAGAAAAAAGAGATATCATTAAGTAAATCAAGAGTTGTCCTCTTCTCTCTCTCATCAAGATCCCTACTCAAACACCCTGTTTCCAGGGTGCAAATTCATTTTATTGATGCTATGTTGGGGGGGGGGGGGTAGTTCTGATTAGGAAATTTTTAAACAGCTACTTGTGACTTCAGCTAAAAAAAAAAACAACCTGTGGTAACTTCCTTTCTCTATTGCTGTGCTTGCTACTCAGATTCAGAGTCCGACAGCGGCATCTGGTAAGCACCTTTTGGTTCACTATCAGTTATGGAAGGAGGTCGATCTTTCTTTGCTGCGTGTTTTTCTCTATCTCTCCGCCTCGCTCTAGTTTCATCCTAGAGACATACACATCAAGAATTTTCTCAAAGTGCTTTAGACAGATAGATTGGACACTAGAATCAAAGGGTAAGATACAAAGGTGAAGTACAGGCAAACAGAAATAACATATGCATCACATAGAGTTGGAGGCAACTAAATGGATATTTGAAAGGATAAATCAAGAATAAGACAAAGAATTACAACAATGAAAACAGTTCGAGTTCTATTTGGAAATAAGATTCAAAGGATTAACAATTATACGAAGAATGATTATTGTTTGCAACTTGCTAGGATTAACAAGCACAACTTTCGCCTGTGCTAGCAAAAATTGCTGGAGATAACTATCATATTCTGTATATTCTATGGCATGATACAAACAAAAAAGATTTATTTCATTTCATCATCTTTCTCGCTGCGCATAGATAAGGCATCCATACCTAAACAATGTAGGGTACATTGTTGCATGTCACAAATGGATAGGCAATAATATACAATAATGTTTTATAAATGAGTCACCTACAATATAATGGTATATAAATGGTCATGTTATAGTAACAAAATTATAAGGTTTAGATAAGTTTTGTTGCCGATTAACCCCCTTGCCATTTGCAATATTAAGGTTGCGCTTAAATTTTTTCAATTTTTCATAAAAATTATCTAAGAAATAGAAGCATACACTAACTGGAAATGAAAAATATGCTGTTAGAAAAATGTGTTTTTTTAAATTCTTTTAGAAAGTTGAAAAACAAAATAATGGTTGTATTTCAAATTCTCTATTATAAAAATAAAAACCTTGTTTAGTTCACCTAATATTTTATGATCATTCCTTTTAATATTTTCAATTTAAGCCAAACAAGGCCCTTGTTTTCAATTTTGGAAGATTTGTATTTGGTGAATATGTTTCCTTAATCTTTCACCAAAAAAAAAAATCATTTTAGAGTATATAAGAAAACTAGAGATGGAAACAAAAACACAATTTTCTAAAAGCAAACACAGCCTGAGATTTTCTATCAATAGTTGCACTCATGTATTCAATTTGACCAAACATCGACTTGACAAAGTAGACCTTTCTTGACTAAGTTGACTATCATAATCTCAACCAATTAGTCCAGCTTTGACAATCTTTGACTATGTTTGACCATTAGGCTAAAACTACTTAATCCCCCACCTGCACCACTATGCCACTGCCATCCACAACCCCCTTCACTGCCTCTTCCATCTCCACCAGCACCACCACAAATACCATTACCAACGATCAAAGTTGATTGTAAATGGTGCAGGTAGCACAATAGTGTTGGTTGAGGAGGTGGTGGTGCAAAGAAGATTTATAAAATACTCAAACTATAATTACATGAGAGAATTAGTGGCACCACTTCATAACACAATCTTTCCAAGGTACAACCACAATGTGTTGAGAAGTGGGTGATGTCACTGGTTACTCGAGTAGTTACAAACTCAAGTATTGCAAAATGTATTGATGGAGGTAGTGATAATGGAAGAAAAATGGAAGTCACAGTGGAGGAGGTAGGTGCTGGTGATTTGGTGGTTATGCTATAGGTGATTGTAGTAGTATGATAATGTGGTGGTGGCATTGTGGTAGGAGGTTGAGGGGCAGTGGTGGTATTTTGGTGGATCATAATTCTTAAGGTAGGAGTGTTGATAGTCGGGCAAGTGATTGAAATGTTAGTAATAATGGTGGTGGTAAATGTTCGGTGGTGGCAGTAGTTAAATGAAAAATTGATTAAAGCAAGCTGGTAAATATTTAACAAAACTTCAATGAACAGGGTCAGGGTGGTCAACTAAGTTAAATTTTGGTCAAAGGGATGATCATAAACAACTTTTATACAACTTGCATGGCACATGCTTCATAATTGTATCGATAAGTTTTTTTAAATTACATCTTTTAAATTAAAAAAATAATATAGCAATTCAATTCAATGAAAATAAAATAAAATCAATACTAATTCGATAACAATAAAAAGTCATCGTACCTTCTGTGGCTAGGGAGATTGAAATGTTACATCCTCAACATAGGAATATATAAAAAGGTTTCTTTGAATTGAATTATTTAACGTCCTCTTTAACTTTAATAAAACTTTCATTTAATCGATATTCTGCTACTTTAACAATAATTATCTTCAGCGAAGCCATTTTCAGTTTTACAACAGTGGATTACTCAAGTTTCATGAGTTTCTAATGTTATGAAAGGTTTTTCTATTTATCAACACTCTTTTTTCTTGTTTCTATACTAAGAAGACATACTTCTTGTCTTCACAAAAATACCCTCTTCACAATTTTTCAATAATTTTCTGTTCTCTACATGTGCGAAATAATTAATCTATGAATCTATGAAAAAATCAAACCAATAAAAAAAAGAGTATCTTGTATTTTTATCATGATTTATAGGATAAACCAGCATATTATGGTTGCTTAGTAATCAAATAGACCGATTGTTTCCTCCTTCCACCAAATTCAAATTATCATTTCATAACTTTAAGTTTTTTTAAGTAAAACCATATAAATGAATTGAACAAGCAAAAAAATAATTGTTAAAAAGAAATAGAGAATAATATCATCCAAACCATAAAATTCTTAAAAAAACAAACAAACTAAATAAAAAGAGGACTACGGCTATTAATCACAACATTCTCTAACCAATAACCAATGATATTTAATTTGAGACACAAGTTGCTTCAAAATGAGATGCACTCGTGAGGTGGGGTGCGTCATCATGTGCGAAATTAATTTTTGTAAGACTCACGAAATCAGTTTTGGGTGGTGTCTATTCTTTCTCTTAAACTAGAATCATTGCATATAAAAGGACAACACAACAAATAGAACAGGATAGTATCTAGATCAATTATTTAATTGTAGTTTTACTTTAGACTTATATAATAAATTGTTTATCTTAGGTGAAACAAACTTTTAAAGGTGACAGAATTATTGGTACTTTTTAATAAAAATTCATATATCTATAAAGGAGTAACCTGACATTATATATTGTAACATGCAGTCAATAGTATTATTTTTCTCAATTATTTATCTTTTAATTCATCTTAGGGTTGAAAAGAGTGGAGATCAAAAGCTAGTCTAATAGAGTAATAATCCATGTTAGATTTTTGGGTGAAGTGAGCTGTTTTAAGTTTCTATTAACACTTTTAACAAATCTTTAAGCTGTTTGAATTATTGCATACAAGTATTATATGTGAAATAAACATGTCAAGATAAAAAAAAGTGAGTAACATTGAAGTGAAAAATACCAATCCATATTAGAATATTTAGGCTGGGAACTCTCTCCCTAACTTCCATATCTTTTATTAGCATTTTATAAAGCATATGCATGCAGGAGCAAAAACTTGATACTTATGCTTTGCCCATATAATACCACCTATTGTGGAGTAAGTAATACGAAAATCGCGATATCAGCAATAAGGTCATTGTAGTCAATTAAAGATTTTAAGGGATTTGTTTTTTTATATGAAATTATGGATTATTGTAATGTTAGGTTGATTGGTGAGTGATGACAATGAAAAGGAATATTAACGAGCAAAGCTAGGGACATAGGTACCATTTAAAAAATGAACGGGACCAAAGAGGTGAGATGTTAAGAGTAACCTTACCCATCTTGGACCCACCCATACCTAACCATTCATGCACCTACTTGCAATTGCATAGGTCATGGACAACATGTACACACACAAGCTGACTAGCATTCACAGGCAGACACTTTCAGTGTCATCACTTACCTTCGCATTTGACTGGCTTGGCTGACTTGCTTGAGTAGGATGAGTTGACTGGCTCCTAATCAACCATATGGTACCAAACGACATCAAGGCTCCCAAAAGTAATATTGGGCCGATTCTTGGATCCCCTAGATAATCGTAAATTCTGCTAATATTGTTGTAGATCCTCTGCTTGATTCCTATGCTTTTGGAAAAGATGCTTTGGGCACCTCTTGACCAGATAGGCTCTGAATCCTCAGGAACAAGAGCAGGAGTTTTTGATCTCTGCATTGCAAATGGATAAATGTGTGAGCAATTGAATTGAATGTTTTAAATAGAAGCATCTACTAATGTTCCAAAAGAACGTTTTCACATCCAAATATCACCACTAAACCATGTAGAGGCTTCATGAAACAGTGTTTGCACATATATAATAATAAGACAACGGGTCAACTCACATCCCTTCGTGAAGTGCTTGATCCCACTGTAGGATCAAGCTAAAGTTAAAAGGGGTCTGGTTTCTGTGCAGTGCCAGATTAACTTTACCAGCAAAAGTTGAAATGCACTAGTCTATTCCATACCATTATACCACTGTATATTACACTAGATATGCAATTTACAGCGACACTTCATAATGGAGATCCCCGCTTTGAAGTGAATGTCACAAATAAGGCTGCTTTACAGCGTTGGCCAAGGCCAAAAATTATGTGGCTTACATAGAAGGGCAGATTCCTGGTGTCACCATCCCTGATTATTTCAGACATCCATAGCATGATCTGTACCAAAATAAATAAATAAAACACGGAGAAAAAATGGAAAAGGTGAGTCTACGCAATAATTGCCTGCCATTTGAAACCTTCCCCAATAAAATAGACAGAAATGATTAAATATATGATAAAAAAAACCAAGCCCCAGGACACCCCCCCTCCCCCATCAAATCTAAAAAGAATACGGAGACTTTATCATTATGTGACTAGAAGATTATTCCAGGGGCACACGTTCACAGGATACTACTAGATATCTTTCCTATAACTTTGCGTTATCCTTTTCTTGTTCTCTATTGTCTTGTTTTCACCAATAATCGATACCCACAAGTGCAATTGCAGAAGTGGATTTCAGGAATATAAAATATTGGACCAAACCAAGGGATGGTGTGAAAACTAACATAATAAGAATTGTTTTCATTCTGAGGTGGAACTCAAGGCTGATTTCTTCATTTCCAAGAAAATTGATGCAAGTTTACAAAGAAACTTGTGACGTAACAATTTAAAAGGATTTTTAAAAGTTGAAGATAGAGAAGTGGTGGGGGATCAGAGAGGATTATAGTGAAAGAAATTGAAAAGAGGAATGGTACAATACCAAAATTTTATTTGGGGTTTTATAGATACAATATAATATTTTGATGCTCTTTTTGAATATAAATTCTTTACAAGGATATTTTTTACCTTAAAAAAAATAAAAAAAGCCACATCATTACATGTGTCTTAGCATGTCTGAAAGGTTTACCTGACTCACCGTCGACACAATTTGAATGCATAGGACCAAATTAGAAACACGTGCAAAGAACTCTTGGAGCAAGACATGGTCTTAAATTCTAAACTGAGGGTTTTTGCAAAGATCAAAATATTGAACTAAAGAAGTAATGAAAGTAGCCAACAAATCCTTAGAGAAGGGCTGTACCTGTGAAATTTCATCTGAGCCATTGTATCTGGCAACAAGTTGTGATGCAGGATCCACGTCCACATCTTCAAATACATTAAATATATTCTTTGGCTTTGTATCAACCTTGATATCATCCTCAGAAGCATTCCTTTTATAGCGCACAATAAATAACTTAGGTACATCAATCAAATCCCTCCTTGGTCCACACGTATCATAGCTGGTTTCTGAATGAAGGTAGTAGGAACAATATTTCTGGATGAAAATCAGAACTGTTAGTGACTTTGAGCCCAAGAATAATGAAAATATTCATTTGTTGTTTGAGTGGTAAGCGATTATCAATATTTATACAATTCTGTGAATCTTTGATCAACAATATATGTAAATGATATGGACGGTAAGATTATTTTTATAGGGAAGAATAATTTCCATGAGAGGACAGCTAGATTATTTTTATAGGGCAGAATAATTTCTATAAAATTGTGCTTGAGCCAGTTGTACTACATCTATATTTGAACATTGCATCTCCAAAGATAAAACAAAGAATACATCATTACAAGTTGTAACACCACAATAAGGAGGCATAACTTGTCAGTTGACCTAACTTGCACACAAAAATGTAGTCTCTTTCCCTTTTTCATGAGAAAGGTCATAAGTCATATCGGGGTGTTGTTCTCATGGATGATGGGAAAGTAGTAGATTAGGTTTTTCTTAAGATGCATAGCATGGTCTGGGAGAGACATAGAAGCCTTGAACTGGTCACGACAAGACTCCACCCAAGACTTTTCCCACCTCATAATAAGTCTTAATACTAAAACAACATACGTAAATGGAGGTATCTATACAGGTCCAAGGAACATAAATTTGAGGTAAAAAATTTCTCAGTAGATAAGCTAACAGATAATTTTACTTTTCCTTTAAAACATTAATGTCAATTTCTTCATTGCTGTATATAAAATCCCCACCTAATAACATATACACTGTGGCCCAGATGGGCTGCAAGTAAATAGGGCAGAATTATCACAGAAAATATTCCATAGGATCTAGGTATTAAAATCACAAGATTTAATGACTAAAGCATTTGCTTTAAGAAAAAATTATCTACACAGAACTGCTTTCATTTGCTACCACTTTGTGTCTGTGTTCAACTGAACTAAGTGCAAAATCAACAGCATATTTGGAAAAAGAAGATTATGTAACAGAACTCACTTCTTGGGCTTCCCCGTCAAGCCAAGTAAAAGTCAATCGTTTGCCTTTAAATGCACCAGTCAATGCTAATGGTTGCTCTTTATCAGCTTCACTTGATTCACTATCTATTGATAATCGTTCTTGTATCCTGCGCATAATCTATGAACTTATTTTATTCACTTAATTTCCAGAAAAACAGGCAGCATTTCCAATGAAGGAAATATTTTTCATATTAGAATATTAGACAAAAAATGAGTATTTGAAACAAAGCAATATAAAAAGCACATTTTATTATTCTTTTTGCTCCCTCACCCAACCCATTGAGATAAAAAAATCCAAATATTGCAAAACTAGTTCTTAATTAATTGTGTCTGCTCTTCAATTTAAAAATAAATACATTACAGAGCTGAAAAAGAAAAGAGGTCACGGACTTAGGATTGATTCAAAATGTTATTAAATATTTAATAATATAAACAAAATTGGAGACAAATAGAAGAATAGATATGAAAATCTATAACAGATATCATCTGAATTGTAGGATGGCAGTTAAAAGCTTTACAATCCTTTTCTAGCTACATTGATTTTTAGTCCTACTTCCAGTTGATTAAAAGAATAATGTGTAGAATAAGTTTTCAGAAAACAATTACAGCTTGAACACAAAAAAGTTAAAAAATGCTTACTTCACGCATCTTGTTAAGTTCTGGGCCCAGCCTTCCTGCTAGAATAACACAATACCATGATATGGTATCATTTCCAGCACGAGAATGGCCTCGGGCATCACAGCCAAGTTCCATTGATGTTGCACTTCTTAGTTGAGGAAGTTCTGAAATTGCACATGAAAATCACTTTAACTTCTCTGAATATAAAACATTGCTTCAATACCAAGTTGTGTTTAAATAGCATTACTGATATTATGAGAGTTTCAACATCTCACAGAAAGCTTGAAATTATGCAAAATTATAATGTTGCTTCATTCTTCCTTCAAGACTCAAGATAACTTGAACAATGAAGATATCAAGTATGTAAATTGCATTATCAAATTACTTTATCAAAACGTTTAGGATTTTAACAAGCCCAAATTTCCACTGGAAAGGAAAAACAATACTCTTGGGAGACAACAATGACAAATTTCAGTTTTATCTCCATTCTAAAATGCATATGAGATCAAAGCACCACTCCACTACTGCATCCATTCACTTAGTTCACCACTGTCCCCAACATCACTTGACATTCTCACTGTCAACGAAGTTTGATGTTGCCCAAGTATTGCCTAATGATGTTGCCCAAGTATTGCTCTCTTTATTTCTGTTTCATTACTTGCATGTCACACTATCTCCTCTCATGCATATACTCATAAGAGAACCTTGCATCTACAATTTTAATTATTAGTTTTCAAGGCTTGATGAGTTTAAGCAGGCGAGTGCATCTCATTGATACTTGGAATTTAATTTAAGCAGGTGAGTGCATCTCAAAGAGACTATAAGTCATATCATCATAGTTATAAAGCTCATAACTTTGACAATTTTTCAACCTTTACTTGTATACAGAGCAGTCATGTCAATTTAATATTTAATAATGGAAGCAAAACCAATCATACAGAACATTATGATTTCCCCAGCAAAGAATGCATAGAAAATATTACAATTTGAAAACCAAAATATTTTCTAATGTGAGAAGATAAACGTTGGCAATAAGAGAAAATCAATGAGCCAACAAATTATTTAAAAAATTTATAAAATCCAATGGTAATGTTAGCGATGACAACTCATCGACTCAAAACACCAATGGTTTATTTTGAAAATCTAAAACAACTAGTAATAAAAAAATAATGAAAAATACCTTGTTGTTTATTTTTTTCGACAAGATCTAAAAACTCTGAATTATTGACCATTCCTGCAACACAATATACAATGCTAAGTTAGCTGAAAGAAGAATAGAAACCACATCGCAAAGTTCTATAGGAATCGAAACCAAGTATGAAAATCAAAGAAAGACATACCATGGACAACAACAGGTTTCACCCCCGAGTCTTTCACAAAAACAATAGCAGGGGCAGATTCCACCTCAAATCTGTTACCCATGAATATGAATCCATCAATGTGCATGTTATGCCAGAAATTAGTGAACAATATAGTGTTTTTCCAGGTTAAACAATCATAGATGCACAGGTGGTATTTGTTAAAAGAAGGTATTAGTTCAATTTGCAAAAGGCTGGGCAAGTTACTGAAATTGAATGCACAATTGCAGGCTCCATGGCCAAACAAATAACAGGACAGTGTTTGGGAAAGAAGTAGTCCACATACGCATTCCACCATACAGAGAAATCCTCCTCCCGCCATAACACAAATGCAAAAGAGGTATAAGCCCAATAACTTTTAGCAGTCTGGCGTACAAATGGAGTAGCACGCGCTCCTGTTTTTGAGAAGAAAATGACCTTGACCTAAAATTCACATGCACAAAACCATCAGTACGATTACAAAGTTATCATCAAAGCTATACACACATCAAAGAATGGATATTAAAATTACAAATCAAACTCAAAGTTACTAACATCTAGCCATAGAATTGGTTTCTATTTTTATCTTTTTTCTGTTTCCTTTTCTTTTCTCTCTTTTGCTATAAAAATTTGGGATGGAGGGGCTAGCCGCACACCTTCACCAAAGCCAGGTGTTCAAAGGAACCAAGACCAAGGTTACCTCACATCACATGAGTGATTGAGTGTGTGTTTGGCAAGGCTCAGTCAAGCAATCAGAAAGAATGATACTCGTTGTCATCAAAGCATTGAACTGCATATGCATTTGTTATTTGATATATAGTGTATCACTCCAATTATGTAGATACCATCAACGAGACAAATATCCTAACAATAAAATGTTATTTATGCATGCCAAAATGTGCATTTTTTTTAGACTTGAAGACTGTCAAGTGGAATTAAAAGCAAGCACCGAATAACAGAGAAGATTATAGATTCTAAACCTGTGGAAAAAAATGTGATGGATTCGAGAGACTAGAAACTTCTGACTCCACAACAACACTGCACCTCTTTTTATAAGTACCAAAAATCTCTCTAATCTATTGCAGTATGATAAAACCCATGTTGGTGGTATTGATAATTGAACCAAATAGTTGCTTTTGAAGTCTCTTGTGTTCATATGACTAGGAGTTAATTCCATGATGTTTACTTGTCTAAAAAGATCAAAATCTCAGAAAAATTACATCCCTACATAATTCATAATAAGATTTAATTCATACTATGTTAACTTAATTTTTTGGACAATTCCTACATAGTTCATACTCACTTTGACTGCACAAAGCTGGTCCTTGGTCAATAGAGAAAAGAGCTTGCATAATGACAATGAAATTAATAAAATAACATGTAGAAGCATAATAATAGCACAAAGAAATATCCAACAAAAAATATCACATCAATTTCGATTATTAATATGACACAGAAAAAGATACTCCAAAAGGTAAAATGTTATAAACGAGAATCCAATTCAGATATCACACTAGTGTGCAAAACCTAATTTCCAGGTTTCTAAATCTACTTGAGATCTGATTTCACAGTTCATTGCTTGCATATTGAGTTCAGCTCAGTAGGGTCAATTCAATAGTACTTCATATTATCAACAAAAAACATTACAAAATCAACAAGCCAAACTTCACATAAATGAGTTTCTAGCATGAACTAACATGGCTATCATATAGGCATTATCAAATTCAGTGACGACATACAGTTGACTCATTCCAAGATACAAATTTTATCAAGAACTTAGAAGTTAGGAGAATGTACAAACATGGAGATAATCATATATTTCATCCCTTTACTCTTTGATATTTCATAGTGAGGACCATCTATATTTTTTCTATTAAGACCATCTGTTCATATCCGTTATTAAAAGTGTTATTTTTCCATTAGGAGAATGTACAAACATGGAGATAATCAGATATTTCATCCCTTTACTCCTGATATTTCTTAGTGTGGACCATCTATATTTTTTCTATTAAGACCATCTGTCCATATCCGTTATTAAAAGTGTTATTTTCCCATTAAGACGTGTTATTACAAGTGTTATCTTTCCTCAATTAATATTATCCTATTAGAAAAGGTAATGTATAAAAAATTTCACAGGCTAGTAGCGCCCTTAAACCTCATCAAAAACCATCAAAATCACTTTTCTCTGATTTAAAAGGTCCTAAAAAGCAATCATTTAAAATATTCAAAGTCTCAAGAATATACACCCATTCTTTTCCTCTTCAACAAGAACCTAAAACCAGTGGACAAGGCTGCAATATCTGAATTAAGCAATAATTTATTGTGTCGATAATGTGTGAGAGGTGTGTTGTGCATGATCAAAGGCTTTTGGGTGGTTGAAGAAATTGGTGGTTATGAAGGATAGAGTTCAACGTGATGAGAGAGATTGTGAGGCTAGAGTAATGACAAGAGAGATAGCAAGGCCAACTGCCGGGATGTGAAATAAAGAGCTCAGTAATGACAAAATGCATAGGCAAGTGATGGTGATGAAAGAGTGTGGTTGCTGTGGTGAAGAAAGAGAGGAAGGATGATAACTAGAGGAAAGTGATTTGAGAGGGAGGTTTTTTTATTATTATTATTGGGGGGGGGGGGGTATTCATAATTTTGGTTCTTTATGATGTCTTCATTTAATTTTATAAAAGCATTTTTTTTTTAACTTTTTATTTAATTCCCTTTAATTTAGTCTTAATTTTATCATGTAACAACTAAAGTAAGACATGTAAACATCATTATTAACAGCAGTTGATGAAGGGACCACATTGTTAATGGATTTCTTTAGAATATAGAATTAGCAACATAAATTAGCCAAACAACATGAGTAAGGCCTGAGTTAAAAAAATATAGCATTAGCAACATAAATTATCTTGACAGGCAAGCACGTAAAAAATCACTTCAAGCTTCTTCCTCCATGACAATCTATCATGGAAGCAGCAGAAATTGAGAGATTAATAAATCCTCTGATAAGTTCAAAAACAAAAATATTTCTTGAAAATTTGAAGTCCAAATTACAGACAAGTTTTATCACAATGTCTCAAGAAATGACTAGTTAACTCATTAATTTCAACACAAACTTGACCACGAATCAAAGTTGAAGAGAAGAATCATATAAAATCGAGATGATAACATTGTAAATAATAGATTGAATGATAAAATTAACTTGAAAAAGAATTTACCTTGTGGGGACCACTTTTTGCCAGAAAATTTTGTCCCTGTATTATAATGAAGTTTCATATCATTCAAGCAGTAAAGAGACTAGGAGACAAAAGAAAGATAATATATATGAAACAAGAAAGGAAACACAGTAATGCCTTTTACTTGCATAGAATATAATGATAAAGAGTGATTTCAGCATTATGTATCAATATGGTTAGTAACAATGAAAAATAATTAAGCAACTCAAAAAATCCAGCAGGTTGTCTAAAAGAACCATGCAGAAACAGCTAGACGACATATGGTGACAGATCGCTTGTGCAACACATGACCCACAAATTTACTTGAGAATGCAATGTTGTGGTCCATTTTGATGACTTTTTCTTCACACAGGTTCTCTCATGTTACAGCATGATGCTTTGACTCATGCAAAAACCTTCTTCAGTCGAAATAATAGAAAGCAAGAAAAAAAAATTTGTCATTAAAAATGATTATGATAAGCAAGTGCCTTGAATTACCAGTGATTCCTTTGAATAGTATAAAATGCGAGGTAAACCCAGCACGTTTGTTGCAAACCAATCAATGACTGCATCAGTGGAGAGATCACCCTCAAGCCTAGCACGAAAACCAACTTTAGTACTATGCTATTGTCAAGTCAGTTAAATATTACTTGGAGCTGTATAACACCTTAAGAGATTTTGATATTGCTGGTATCAAATGAAATGCAGAGTCTTAAAGGTTCTAAAATTGACTCCAAAATTTAAAATTTCTCTCCCTCCACCAAACCATCTTTTTTAATTGCTTTTCCTTGCTTTGCAGTGTGATTTTTTTTTTATATTTTCTCACTTTTTAATTCAATCTCTAATTTTCAACCTACCTAACAAGACAAGCTGATGCTTTGCAGCCCGATGGAAAAGCAACAAGCGAAGGAAGTCCTGTAAGCATTTCCATCAAATTAAAAATAAGAAACAAGTTATGCTGAAGCTAAAGTTATTCAGCAAAAGTACATGCAATTTGAGAGGCACACATCAAATCAAGAATAAGATATTGCCAATATATAAATAAAAACTATGCATAAATGCAAATAATAAAGGTGTCTTGGCATAAAGGATCAAATGAGTTCAGAGATGCAAGAATAAAAAATTTCTGGCATCAAATATTGACTTAATTCATTTAATTCTTCTGACCAGTACTTTAATGACCAATCTAAGTACTGCTCCCTCCATCCCACAATGGGCATACTCCTTTGCCTTTTGTTCTATCCAAAAGATGTGTCCATTATCAAAAAGTCAAATATTAATTCTCTCCCCTATTTATTCCCTCACTAAAAATTAAATTCCACACTTTTTCTCCAACTACTTATCTGTTAAGACAAATCTGGAAATAAAAAAAATGAAATATTGACTTAATTCATTTAATTCTTCTGACTAGTACTTTAATGACCAATCTAAGTACTACTCCCTCCATCCCACAATGGGCATACTCCTTTGCCTTTTGTTCTATCCAAAAGATGTGTCCATTATCAAAAAGTCAAATATTAATTCTCTACCCTATTTCTTCCCTCACTAAAAATTAAATTCCACACTTTTTCTCCAGCTACTGATCTGTTAGGACAAATCTGGAAATAAAAAAAATGATTGGCACAAAATTTATTAGCTATTCTTGGTCAAACAGGACATCTTTTGTGAGAGGGAGAGAATAAAAGACAAGTCTAGCACGGAAGGTAGTAACAAGGTTGCTCTCCAACTCAGCAATATGCTAAGCATCAACCTATGACAGAAGCATGAGAAATTCACAACATAATCGCCTTCAAGGAAGCTTTTGGCATGGAACAAACAATGTCAACATATAACATAGACAGGGAAGGAGCAGAATTATACAAAAAAGATTGCTAATTTACTATTATGCCCCTAAAATCAAATGCCAGGTTCCTGTCACTAAAATTTCAGCTGTAGAAGCAAATGACTTGTACTCATTTTCTGTCTGCCAATCCAATCCATCTGTATATCAAAGAATAAACTAGCATTTCTAATCATTTTACATTGCATCCATTGAATTGTTCTTTTTTTTTTTTTTGGTTCATTGTTTTACACTTGTTCAATTAAAGGAGTAGAATAATGGCTAAAAGTAACACTCACCATTCCGAAAGAAAAAGTTTCCAGTTGGCTTTCTCTCAGCAAGAGATATTGCAAGTTGAAGCTCACCAAGTTCCAAAATGCCAACACCGGCAACACCATCCAACAGACCAGCTGAATGTCAAAGCAGATAGAAAAATGAAATAACAAAATGGTGAATCATACTAAAATTGATCTCTTAAAAAAACATTCAAAATAGATAAGAGATGGATCATTAGGAAAAAGTAAAAAGCAAAATAAGTCTTTTAAGATAATGATTGCAATGAAAGTCAACATGGAATTAGATTAAAAAAAAAAAAACTTAAAAGTTGTCTTAAACTTCCGAGATACCTCAAACCTAGTTTCTTTATCTATTTATAACCAGCTAAAACTTTTAAAAATAACCCAACACGATGATGAAGAATCAAATTTTCACTATATTTATTCCTTTTTCTACTTCTTCTTCCAAGTACAGGACAACGCCAAGGGGTTGATGGTTTTTTTCTACCAATTGGTACCCTCCCCTCACCACCACATGGGGATGGTCTACAAGGTTCATAACTACTACTACAAGAGGTTTACCTAGCCAACATTTAGATGCGGTTCTACCTAAACTTTTCTGGTTCACTTGTCCGAATATTGTTGAGCAGTTTTTGCTTCGATTAGACACTCAAGTCCACAAACTTTAAACTTCAAAAGAAGTGATGATATCCTGTTTACAATGTATTAGAAGGGATGCACACTGTGATATATGACATATTTTAGACTTTTTATCAAGAGGCCAAGAAGTATAAAGCTTATCTTAGTTGCATGGAGCAAACTAGGTCCAAATGGTTTTACCATGGCCTTCTAAACAAATATTTAAGATACCACCACATGAGTTAGTGTTTCATTTGGATTCCATGAATGAGAGACATAGAATTGGATTCCATGAATGAGAGGCATATGAATAACTAATTTATCCATATTATTGAGCTGTTCGAATATTGATAATGAGAAAAAAATCAGAATGACAAAATCAGAATTGGAATAAAACTTCAGAAGAGGTAAATCAAGAATCCAGACAGCTAAGGTTACAAGTCTAGATGAGAGTTCAAGAAGGGATATAAGAAATGTTCTAAGTACAAATGATAAATCAGAAATGTAAGACATAAAATTCAGCAGGTTATCAACAAACATAAATCTTTTTGAAGAAACATATAAATAAATGAGCATAATAAGAGATACAATTACACAACCCAGATTTTAACTAAAACTTTGATAATTTAGCAAATGAAACACATACTGATATCGATCCACGAAGAAAAGAATTGAGCACATTTCTTGCTCCCAAGTGAATATACCTGAATTGAAATTTCCACACACAATATTGTTAACAAAAACTTGGCAAGAATTGATATTAATTAAAATCTAAACCACCTACAAAGGACATGTGGAAGAATCATCTCTCTCTCCCCCCCCCCCAATCAATCTTCTTCTTCTTCTTCCTCTTCTTCTTCTTTTATTGTTCCAATTAATTGTATTTATATTTCAGCCATACTTCTGTTTGTGTTGCTTTCCTCTTTCCACACTACATCAAGAATCAAGTAGAAATCTTTTTTTTTAATGAGAAAATAAGTGTAAATAAAAAACAATAATCCAAATACCATGTGTTGCTAGTTTCCTGTCTTCAAAAGCTAGAAAAGTAATAATACTTGAAAATGATACACATTTTAGAAAATCAATTCCACTTACAAGTTACAGAACAAGGTATCAATTTGACATCAATATCATCCCATAGCATGGAAAAACTAATCTGCAGAAATAGTATATTAAAATGCTCTAGAAATCAAGCATACCAGAACCAGCCATGGTTTAGAACTATCAGACATAGGTGCAAACTCTTGAGATGTAAACTCATTAAATGTGTGAAATCCAAGATCTGAAGGAAAGACAAGATTATTCATTCATCAGCCAAGAGTCAAAATCATACACATAGAAATAATCTAGTTACAATAGAAAATAAAAACCGAGAAGAAAAGTTTTTACAAAGTGAATTGAAGGTCTGATAACAAAAAGTAGTAGCATATTGACTAACCAAAAGCAGTAGCTTCTAGTAATGGAAGATCTATGCCTGAAATGCTTTCCCCAGCATATTGCAAGTTAATCTTGTCCATAATATGCTGCAGCCAGGAAAATCTAGTCACTTACGAAAAAACTCATGATCTAGATCAAACAAAGTAGTTGGAGAAATATAGGGGGAAAAAAACTGGACATAGTAATCGATGGTGTAAGAGTTAACTACTCACAGCTTGCTCATCAATGCCAAATATGTCATAGTCCCTTTTCCATAAAGGATTCGTCAGCAGCTCATAAGCATATTGGATCTGAAATAACCACATATTAGAAAACGATTCACCAAAAAACATAACAATAACCCATCACATACCAGTAATAAAGTTGCAGAATCAGCATATCAGACAAGAAGAAGAGATATAATTGCTAGAGTTGTAGTAACCTAATTGAGCTTTTGTCATCTAAAAAGGCATGCAGAAAGAGATCTTATACATTATGTCATTTTTATTATCAGTCTGTAGCCAACTAGTGGAGAAATCTTGAAAAACTTGATTTTAATAGGCTCGTTGCTTCTCAAAGCTTAACATGTACCAAAGAACACTTTCCAGATTATTAATTATATGAATTACATCTGAAGCAGTGTACTGAAACTCACATGAGAATGAGTACTTCTAAACAGTTTGAAAACTTCTGCAAAGTGCATCTCAAAACTTGCGATCACAATTTCCATAATTGTTTTCCCATATTTTCACTCCTCCTCACATTTAAAAACTTTTTCCTCGCTGCTTCAAACACTAATCATGGGGAACTAGCCTTTCAAGGATGGTAATACTAACACCTCAACTCAACTTTACCTCTAGATACCATCCAACCCACTTGGCAAGTAGAATGATACAGTACTTCATAATTAAAACTTGAAAGGAGAAAAAAAAAAGAAATTAGATTACCTTTATAAAATCACTAGTGGCAGGAATTCCCGCTTCTGAATTCCTGAAATTAATTACGATTGATGCTAATTAAATTAAAAATTAATTAAACAAATAATTCATAGAATTGAAAGAATTAATACCATTTAGAAGACAACTTGTCGTATGCTTCTTTCACTTCTTCAACAGAACTATACCGCTTTATCCCCAAAACTACGTTCGTTTACAAAAGAAACAATCAGAAATGCAATTGATAGTATACAGATACAAGGAGGACACAAGTAAATCAATACCGTCGTAATGAGAGGCAGGGAAGGATCGAGGAAGGACGACGAGCTGGTAGAAGACGGAGAGGGAAAATAGGAAGAGAGGGACGCTGTAGGCTTTGATCTTCGATGCCATTGACGACATCGCCGCTTCTGATGGCAGGGTGCTTCGCCGAACTGCAAACCGTTAAAGAAGTGAAAAATGGGAAGTGACAGCTAGAAAAAAGAATATACAGTACATATTTTTATATTTGAATATGAACGACGTAGTTGTGATTTTAAAAAATTCGAGTATGAGTGGGCCTTATAGTATGTAATTCTCAGACTTGATGGGCCTTTGAAAATTAATATTGGGCAAATAAGCCCAAACGTACAAAGCCATAGCACACGGCCCAAACGACCATCCAGTGGCAAGAACCACTGCCAGTCCAAAAGCAATTAGCCCAGCCCACTCGAAGCTTTTATAGGCTCAGTTGGGTGGTCAAGGACTATGATGTTGATGCCACAAGCCCACATTATGAGCCACCATTTGCATGGCATTTTGGTCAAGTAAAATTAACACACATCTTCTCTGTCTAGTGCTTTTCTCGTCCAATATTTTTTTTTAAAAGATAAAACTTGAATTCCTTCCCGTCACATTCTTATTGCTAGACTCTAAAACAGATGGCTAAATTTGGAAAACAAATCGATATGAAAATAATTTTTTTATAAAATAAATAATATTTTATAGATGATAATAAGATGAGAAAAATTATGATGCAAGGTAGCGATAATACTAGGGATTGTTGTAATGATAATATTTATAATCATACCAATAACAATAACAATAACAACAATAACAATAACAATAACAATAAGGTGATTATTGTTATAATGTTGGTAATTATTATAGTATTGATAATGAAAGATTTATGATAGGATAATAATAAAATAATAGTTATATTAGTAAGAAAAATTATGATTAGTAGTGATAATATTAGTGATAATTGTAACGATAATATTTATAATTATACCAATAACAATACTAATACTAATAATAATAATAACAATAACAATAATAATAACAATAACGGGGATTGTTGTTAAAATATTGGTAGTTATTATAGTGATGATAATAAAAAATTTATGATAGGAAAATAATAAAATAAGGGTTATATTAGTAGGAAAATAATGATTTTTATAATGGTAGTGGTGATGTTACTGCTGATAATAGTAATTAAAATATTTAAGTGATTGTTTATTGTGAGTGTAAACTTTCTTTGTCTTGTTAAATTAAAATTGACTATAAATTTGTTTATATTAATTTATATGGTCAGATAATTAGAGATTATTTGGTTGTGATGGTTGTTTTTCAAAGTATTTTTCATTTAAAAATTTATTAAAATACTGTATTTTTATCATCAGCACATTAAAACAACCTAAAAACATTAAAAAAATAATTTAAAGCAAAGCAAAAAAAAAAAAAAATTCTTGAAAATACAAAAATATGCTAACCCTTAATCCACCATGGACACTAAAATATATATGATCAAGTTATCTCACTTAAATGAACCTTACAACTTGGAAATATCACAGGACATACATGACCTTTGAATAAATCAAGACGGACAAGATCATAGTTGCAAATGGGGTTAAGCAGAGAAGCTCATTAGATAAAAAAAAAAAAAAAAAAGCAGCCCCTAATTCGAATTTATGGAGTCCAAAACATGATCATAAGCAACTAAATCCAGTGAACCGTACAGTACATTTGGAGATGTCCGGATCGTACTCTCTGACTTAACCAAGACAAAGATACGATAATTTATTAATTAAATGTTGATTAATTAAGTAGTTGATTCAGGTAATTGTAAACCAACAAGTGCTAGCTAGACCAGAAGCTTCGAGCTGGTGAGATGAGAAGAACAATAAATAAAAATCAAAGTTGTCTACTAGATAAAAGGCAAGGACCATGTCGCTCACCAGATTTTCACGTGTAAGCATGTCTTCGA
>Ga0325414_1001886_pt1 | contig 20751 bp, 21 predicted proteins | sample PopdelMetagenome_8_FD_206183 | JGI IMG/M metagenome (GOLD analysis project Ga0325414, IMG submission 206183) | Populus deltoides microbial communities from Bellville, Georgia, United States - Leaf-PdKOR-R3 | ecosystem: Host-associated > Plants > Phyllosphere > Phylloplane/Leaf | place: USA... | reverse complement strand
TTATTAAATTATCTTTGTTAGCGGCAGAGTATTTCTTAGAAACAGTCAGATCGATCAAATCAATGTGAGACCTTTCCTTTTCCGTTCCTACATAGTTGAAAATTAAATAATTTGAACAAAACTATGCATTGCAATTAAATAGAGCTTAGTTTGACCCTTTTGGCAGATGCAACCTAGCCTGCAACAAAATGGCATGTAAAATTGGAAATTAAATTATTACTCCTTTTTTTTCTATTTTTTAATTCATTTATTTGCTGTAGGGCAATAAAAACATGGCAAACAATTAATAAGGATTTTATTTTCTATTTTTTTAGAAAATATTAATTTTTTTATATGTATTTTGATCACAGCAAGCAAGATCCTTCCATTTAGGGTAGTTGTTTGATTCAATGGTAACAGTTCTGAAACCATCAATACAAGGAATTAGGTAAGAATGTCAATATCTCTAAATCGCATCATAATTATAATAAGAATTAAAAAAAAAGGACCAATTCCCAAAAGGTGGATAAGGACTCATAAAAATCCAAAAAAAAAAAAAACAGAGAAAAGAGAGAGAATGAAATAATAGAAGGATTAAGATTAGATCCTAAATCATGGCCCTAGTGTTCTATTATAATTGTGTAATTAATTGAAATTTCCACTAATAAATTATAATTTATAGTTTATTGCTGTGTTATTTTTTTTTCTTTGAAACTTTGAATTGTTCCAACTATGCCTCCCTACACCTAAATATCTATGAAAATTTCAACAAATCAATAAGAAATTGAAAAGTCAATCTCTTGTACTAAAGCAAAGAAAAAAAACATTGACCCCATAATTATTATTTTTATTTTATAATGAATGATATCTTAAATTAGTTTTAAGCCTACCTCGAAACACAAAATCTTACCTCTTATACCAATAATATATTTTTTTAATTGAGAAAATAGATGTACACACCAGGAGTTTTAATTTTTTTTTACACTTATAAACATGTCAAAACCAAAGCTTAATATATATATATATACACACACACGCATCTATGAGTATGGTCAATTAAAATTACAAGGGTGTTTAAGTCATTTCACATCCTTAATTTTCCAACTCAATTCAAAACACCGGCACCCAGAGATCACTTCCTAACATGCAACAAGACACATTTCCTTTTTTTTTTTTTTTTCTTTTTTCTTTTCCTAATTTATCCATCAAATAATCAAAGCAAGCATGGTCATACTATTAAGAAAACCGTAATGAATCATTAATCAATTTAATTACTACTTAATTAACAAAAATAATCCGCCGGCTTGAATTTCCTACCTGTTTTTCTGTTTGGAACAGAGCCAGCCCCTCCCTAAATAACGACCGGATGATACCACATAGGAAGACTTCTCCATTTTCTTACCATTTTTGGATGTAAGAGGGAGAGAAAAATATATATTAAGACAGAGGGAGAGGGGGAGAGAGAGAGAGCCAGCAAAACAACAGAGAGAAGAAGAAACTCACAACAAAACACAACACACATAAACGGATCATACGAAGACACAGAGACAGACACAAACACTCTCTTACCTCTCGCTATATATGTAAATATAAAGTGTTTTCCTTTCTAGGTTATTGTGTTTTTGTTTTTAATTTTATTTTTGTGGTTCTTGGGTGGCACCAGATCTTGAACAGCCAATAAGGGGAGAAATATTTGATCTTTTTGAATCAAGTTTTTGAATTGATTGAGAGAATTTGAGATCTGGGTTCTTCTCTGTTCAGCTTTATCAGGTGTTGTTATTGTTTTTGGCTCATTCATTGGTTTTTTTAGTTGATGGGGGGGGGGGGGGGTTTGATTCATGTTTGTTGTTTGGGTTTTGAGGGAAAGAATTGAGGAAAAGGAAGTGAAAGGAGAGGAAAGAATGAATCTTTTTTTATGTTTGTTGTGTTTTTGTGGGTTGTGTTGGTATTAAGAATTGTTGTATGGTTGCATGGATCTAAGTGAGTGTTTTAGGCTGGTCAAGTGAATGGCTAATTCAGTATACTTTTGAATTTTATTGCAAGAAAAGATTGCTTCTTTTATTTTCTTGGGAACCAAACAGGGGGTGGGAATTGAAGTGTGAAAATTTTGATATTTAGGAAGGGGAGGGGTTGACTTCAGTGCAATTGAGTGTGCATTTTGGTTTTGGATTTGGAATAAGTCGTGGGTTTTGTGTTTTGCTTTGGAACTGTAAGAGGGAATTGAAGTGTGAAGATTTTGATATTTAAGAATTGTTGTGGATTGGTTTGACTTTTTTCCAGGGGTTTGTTTTTTATATGAATTTATTGGTGAAGCAGGGGATACGGGTTTGGTTTTAGTAGTTGGGCAATTCGAGGACTTTGAATTGTTTGTATCCATCTAGGCTTTTTTATTTTCCTTTTAAGTTTCTTGATCTTGTTTTTTTATTTGATCTTTCGTCATGGTTTGGTTTTAATCTTCAATTGTTCAAAAAGCTTTCACCTTTTTTGGCCCAGTTTGTTTGCTTAGAAAAGGTAGGATAAAGATTTGGAGTTTTAGAATTTAGATTTTGTGCTATTAGCAAAGTAAATTCTCAAGCGCCATCTGATTGGAGCTTGATTTGACCATAAAGGTGCCTTCTGACATTATACCCTTTTTCCTTCTAGTTTTTTTCTTCTTACTCTTAGATCCTCACCTGCATTATTTCTTATGTTTGAGAGTTTGTTGTGCGATTTCTTGGCTTGGTTAATGGTTGTGTTGTTATTTCTCTGGCGATGGCATGATTGTGCTGTTTTTCCTTGTTTTGTTTTCCAAGGGCGTGTTTGCAAATAAAATGGTTTTCTCTTTGTTATTGCAAAGCATTGAAGATTCTCTGCCCCATTTGTTAAGAAGCAAACCTATTCCTCTTCTTTTATTTGTTCCTGGGGTTTATACTTGAGTATCAGTTATGCAATCCAAATAGGTGTATTTTAACATGTCGAATATTAATTGATGGATTATGTTACACCAACTAATGATTTCTACTTTCTGACTTCAGATTTTTTGCACTCTATTGGAGATTTTTTTCAATCAATTGGAGAATCCCTTCTTGCTTTCAAATCCTAATTTCTTGTTTGAGAGAGAGTGGTGAAATGTGGCTGTGAGTAAAGTGATGCATCACTGGAAGTTTCTTCTCTGATGTGCTTGTAGTGGATGAAGACATCTCAAGTGTGGCGTCTAGGCATGGGTGATATGCAGATTTTGCCTGTAGCTCGCCACCGCCCTCCTTCGAAGAGGCCAACATGGATTATTGTTTTGGTTTCAATGGTCAGCCTGTTTCTAGTTTGTGCTTATATCTATCCACCGCAAAGCAGGAATGCTTGTTATGTATTTTCTTCAAGAGGATGCCAGGTTCTAACAGATTGGCTTCCACCTGCTCCTACAAGGGAACTTACAGATGAAGAAATTGCTTCTCGTGTTGTGATTAGGGAAATTTTGAGCGCATCTCTTACTCCAACAAAGAACGCTAAAATTGCTTTTATGTTTTTGACTCCTGGCCCCTTACCTTTCGAGAAACTCTGGGACAAATTTTTCTCTGTAAGCTTTGATCTCACCTTATGTTAAATATTCACATCTTTTCTATACATTCTGTTGAATTATTATCAATTATTGCCTTTAAAGTTATTGGATCAAAGAAATCATTTTCTAGTTGTGGCTTATCATTTTTACGAGAATAGATGGAGCTTATGCATGTTCATGTTTCAGACAATCTTCGATAAGTAAACATATTTAAACTATCTACCAATCTTGAATTTATATATAAGGCTTTAACTCTATATTGATTGATGATCGTTAGTTCCCATCTATGTCTTGGATTGGACAGGCTAGAAATTGGCACATTGCATTAGCTAGAAGATTAGTCCCAGTGTTCTAATACAGATAAGATGATTTTGATGAATGTTTAAATGATTTGATAGGAAGGGATGAATGCAACGTTGTTTAAGATAGTTTCATGGGAAAGACTCTTCTTGCATGTCATAGGATAAAAAAACTTAAAAGAATCTTTGGAGGAGAAAAGGTATACATATAGTCATCATTTTCTCTGTATTAGATCTGATAATATGTTTGAAGACGTGAAGCTAGGACTCTGAAATGTAGTACAAACAATCTTGTCTGGAAGCTTATTTTACAGAGATTCATTTCCAGAAGTCCTAGCTGGAAATATGATTTTTATCCCCAAAGAAATTGTAATATCACAAAATTCATTGCATTATTAACTGTTATAACATGCTCCAGTGAAGTTGCAATTGAAAACATTGTCGACATTGTCAAGCTGCATGTTGTTCTGAACTGTAACGGTTGATGTTCCTAAACTAGTAAAGCTTTTTTAGTGATTTATGTGGTCCATAATGCATATACAATAAATACTACAGGTTTTAGGTGTTGTTTGCACAATTGATTTAGCCAACTCAGATTTCTGTGTGGTTCAGCTATGTACACAATGTCATTGTGCAGTTTAGGTGTTAGGTGATGGGATGTTAATATGCTGTAATCAATGTCAAAACTGCTGATGTTTGCTGACAGATTTCCTTTTTGTTGTATGTTCGGTTAGACCCTAATCTTGTTATAAAAGTACCTGTAGCTGAAACTAATTTATCTTCTCTGCCAGGGTCACGAGGATAGATTCTCTGTTTATGTGCATGCATCCAAGGAAAAACCAGTTCATGTGAGCCGTTACTTTGTTAATCAAGATATACGCAGTGACCAGGTCTGTAAATTTAATGTCAATGTGACGTGCCTTTTTGGATTTTCATATATTTAATCTATTAATGTTTTACTTTGATTTTTCACACTTTTGGATGTATGTTTAAAAGAATATCTTATTGCCTTTCTACTTTTTCCCTATTTGCTGCATTTGTTTCAGGGCTTTGCAGGCCTCTAAGTTTCTTCATTATTTTTTGGTTACACATAGTCTCTTGGTTTCTGGTGCTTGCTCTGCTTTCAAATTAACAGAGTGATTAGTTATTTTTTAGGTCTGGGTTTCCCATTGTTAAGAATAGATGGCTGGCCAATGATTTCTCAAACAAACTTGCCTTGTCAATCACATATGTTGTATCTGGAGCTTGTAAGAAAGGACATGCTAGATGAGTTAATAGGATTTGGCTTCTTTTAATACACCCATTTGGGATTTTCTTTTGGGATGATGCCTTGGTGCTCTTGGAGTCCTGTTCCTTCTATAAGCTGTCCACTTTCCTTTTCCTGATTGACCATTTCCCCTGCTCAGCTGATAATGTCAAATGTCAGCCGTTGAATGATGAATCAGTGGTGACCTGATGCCTTCTTCAATTGTCCCTCTGTTCTGGAGTCAGCACTCTTTAATGATAATGAACCAAAACATCTGCATAAATCTTGTAAAAACTATCATCTGAAGATGTGGAACAAATTTTGACTAATCAATAGTTGTTCTGAGAGTGGGAAAATTTAAACTTTCTGACAGACTATTGGTAAAGGATGGATGTTATCTGCATCAAAATCATCATGGTACTGCAGATATTGATTTCCCAAATCCATGCTTAATCTCCAAAGAGTTGGTAAAACTAGTTAATTTAACCATATATGATGTAGAGATCATGTTAATGCTACCCTTGTAATGAGTAATGGGACACCTGTAGCATGCACTATAAACTATGTGATGAATGGTAGAATTATCTCATGTTATTAGACATACTGAAAGCTATATTTTTAGTGTATGTTCATTGACCGAAAAACAGATCACATATCACTCAAATTACTAAATGAGTTTGGATCTGGTGAACAGCTAATAAATTCTGGCTTGGGGAATTTTTTTGCAGGTGATATGGGGAAAAATTTCGATGATTGATGCAGAGAGACGCCTATTGGCAAATGCTCTTAGAGACCCTGATAACCAACACTTTGTGTTACTTTCTGATAGGTATCACATTATATCTTCCTGTAGCTTTTACCCATTCAATCTTGAAAATGACCTGAATTTGATATAATTTTGACTGCCCTGACTGAATGATCAAATCTCATCTGACATTGCAGTTGTGTGCCATTGTACAAGTTTGACTACATCTACAACTATCTTATGTTTACAAATATAAGCTATGTCGATCGGTAAGTACTGTTCTCATACATGGCGGTGACCTTATGGTACTTGTGTAAGGTTCTCCAGTTGGCTACTATGATTATAGAAATGTTGTTTGTTTGGACTGTCATAGATCAATCACTACTGAAATGGAGTAAAATTGAAGACCTTTATATTTCAAATTGATCCTTTTTTCCCCTTCCTGATGGATGTGCCCTTTTGTTTTCAGCTTTTACGATCCTGGCCCACATGGGAATGGCAGGTATTCAGAGCACATGTTACCTGAAGTTGAGATGAAAGACTTTAGTAAGGGTGCACAGGTATACTTCCTCCAAGCCAATTTGACCATATGGCTATATTTTTTATGGCAACCCTTTTTGTTCTCCCAGGAGCAACTAAAGAAAATAATGCAGTCAATTATTTCATATTTTTCATTATTGGCTGCATGAACATGCAATACCATTAGAAGGCTAGATGTAAATGTCTATTGTAATTCCTACTGGTTATGATCATGCTAAGCTTTTGGCTATTTACCCTTGAACGTGGGTTCTTGATGTAATATCTTACAGTCAGGCATAGAAGCATATTAGTGTGACTTCTAGATATGTTGTCATGTTTACAATGGAGCTTTTGGTGTAGATAGATACGTCAACATAGAACATAGATGCTCGATTCAAATTCTGTCAGTTTATTTTCACAGTTTTTAATGAATGAACTTTTATGCAGTGGTTCTCAATGAAGCGACAACATGCCGTGATGGTTTTGGCTGACAGCCTTTACTATTCAAAATTCCGTGATTACTGCAAGGTATTTTCTCCTGAATTCTGACTTAAGTTATGGTTTTGTAATGGGTGTTTATAATCTGTTCTATATGGGTTTTGCATTATTCCAACAGCCACAGAGTTGCATATATGTATATGATTGTTTTATTTTCTTCATGGTACACGTTGTCTCTTCTGAGTGTAGTGCAAGAATTTGGTTTGCTGAATGCACACTTAGCTCTTGATTCTCACATTGGAATATCAAAACAGTATTTGAGATTTTAGGGAATTTTTCCTTAAAGATCTTAGAGATCTTCCTAAATTTTGTTTGATTCGTCTGACCTCCATCCAGAGAACTTTTTTTTTTTTTTTATCATTCACACTTGGTCACTTGGTCATACAACTCTAATATTAGGAATAATAATCAGAATAAAGGATTCTTTATTTGTTCATGATCGCTGCATGCTCTGTTTTTTTTATTTGAAGATTCATTTGTTCTTTCTTTATAATTTCTTAATTATTTGTCCTTTTCTTTCTTTGTTTTATTCCTTTTTTTTTTGTTCTATTCTTGTTTTTTACTTGGATTGCAATTTGAAAACCTATTACAACCAGACTGTCTGCATCCCTTTCACCAACAAAATATTTTGTACGCATTGCATCCAACTAGTGTTTTCCTCCTGGAACCATATCAGATTCCCACAGCAGGGAACAATATGATGTCATTACTGGATGGTGGGATGATCTTAATAAAAAAATTGTTCGATATTCAATCTCATTCAGCTTAACTTTGAACCCTTCTTCCATGTTTTAAGTTCAAGCAAATGCCACAACAAATTGTCTTTTATCTTGCCTTTGTTAACTGTGACCATTTTAAAATGTTTCATGACAACATGCTTGCTTGTGGTACTTTGTACATAGTGGAGTTTCTAAATTTTGTTCTGATTATGATATTGACATGGATTTTTTACATGATTTCAGCCTGGCTTGGAAGGGAAAAATTGCATTGCTGATGAACATTATTTGCCAACCTACTTCCATGTGAGAATCTTCCTCAATATTCCATTAACTTGACCTTCCATATCCTGGTTCCTCATTATGACATTATTTTATATATGTGAATTCAGATGGTTGATCCAGGTGGAATAGCAAACTGGTCAGTAACACATGTTGACTGGTCTGAGAGAAAGTGGCATCCAAAATTGTATAGGTCTCAGGATGTTACTTATGACCTTCTGAGGAATATTACGGTAGGTCTTTCTTCATATTTAAGAGTATCTTTTCGAATAGGTACTGCCATTGGTGTTTTTAGTGAGAGTTTGGTTTATCACTGGCATAGTAGTTTAAAGTTCTTTGTAGATACAGCTGAATGGAAGTGATTGGAGTTTACAAGCATCCATCAAATACCCACCCCTTCATCCCAGATAGCCAATCATTTTAGTAACTATTCCCTCGCTTCCCCTTTGTATGACAATGTAAAACGGTATAATTGGTCATCACAACTTGGATTGGATCATTTACTGGCCTTTATGTAGGTTGGCATGCCAATATGTTTAAAGGTGGACTGGTTGTTCCTGTTATATTTGTAGTTAATTTCTTATGGATGTTTTTTGTTGAACCGTGTTATTCATACGGGACTTGATCGTAACCATATGAATGTTTTTATCTTTACGCAGTCAATCGATTTGAGTATTCATGTGACAAGTGATGAAAAGGTACAATTTTTTCAAGGCTATTTAGGTACTGGATTCTTTCATAAGTTGTTGGCTGACGTCTTTGTTTCTCCGTTCCCTTGTGCTTTTTGTAGAAGGAAGTGCAGGTGCAGCCTTGCCTATGGAATGGTATCACACGACCATGTTACTTGTTTGCGAGGAAATTCCACAAAGAAACTATTGATGATTTGTTGCAGCTTTTCTCGAACTACACAGCACTTTGAGTGAGATAGTTTTAACACTTCAAATTCTTTGGTCGAACCGACTGTTGCTTTCGACCACCCACCATCTTGGTTTCTCTTCGAACCTTCCAAGTTACAAATTTGTAAATGTTGTGTCATCAAGGTGTGAATGTTCCGTTCCTCTAGCACAATTCTTGTGTGCAAGGGCAACTTGGAGAGCAGTTAGGATGACTTTAGATGGGATGGAGGCCAACAGTTAGCTAGTGTTGCCGCCTTCCACAGGAGTGGGTGATTGATTTGTTATCCATTTTTTCCCTTCATTTTGGGCCATTAGTGTTCTCTTTTGCTATAGTGAATTTTGAGGGATTTATTTTAGTGCATTTAATGGTTGGATGTTTTGTAAAAATAAAAAAAAATAAAATAAAATTGCGAACTTGCAAAGACAAAACTTTGTACAACTTATTTGAAAATTTGTCGGAAGCTTAAAAACAAAATTCCTTCAATTTGTTTTTTTTAAAAAAGAAGTATAGGAAGTTATATCAGCTTAAAATTCCCAATTTTCCTGCTTTCCATTTGAATTGAAAAGGTGTTTCTTTTCTTCAAAATTCCCAAATTCTAGGACGTCTCACCATGGCTTGTTGAATTTGGATGCCTGTCTTTGTAAATGCTTCTATACGGCATTACATTTGAATAATGCTGTGGTAAAAACCTGAGAGACAACACCTGTCTGCATTTGAATTGATCTTGACGAGGAAGGAGCTGAGTTGCACAGTGAACAGGAGATCCCTCGGCTTTTGAGGGGTCCGATTTGTCTATAGGCTCAATAGGGAGTTGGTAGCATTTCCCCACCTGGACTCCTTTCTCATATTATCAAGAAAAACAAAGCAATCTGGAATGCCTATTTGCACCCTTCTAATTGGTGACTTTATTGGAAAAAAATCTTTGCACTTGCCATAATTATAAGCCCTGACCTAAAAATCAATATGATCTAAGGTTTGGAACAAGAATGGATAAGTTCACTCAAGGTTTTTTTTTTAAATAAATGTTTGAAATAATAAAGAAAAACCCTATGATAATATAGTTTTAAAAAATCTCAAAGTTTTTTCAGTGATCTTGTGCAAGCCAGATCCTATATTAGCAGGTCACCAGGTTTCCCTGCCAGATCCTATATTAGCAGACCCAATTAAGCTCTACAAAATTTCATAATGAGCATGAAAAGTTCTTTCTTTCTCTTGGCACTGTGAAGAGCATGCATCATTTCCATCAATAAAGTGTGTGACACAACAATCATAGAATGACACTTAACTAATGTAGCTACCATAACTTGTCAATGATTACACATTAATTTCTTCACTGATGATACATTTTTTTCTTCACGAAGAAAATCTCAAGTACTGGGTGTATAGACACGCCGAGGCATCATGCAAATTCTAGATTGATCATTGACTAGATAGAGCTCCACTTAACCATTACAATTTACAAGCTAGACATTTTAGGCTATAAAAACCAGTCATGTCATAAAAACCAACCATATCATAAAAGCAAGCCATTTCATTATAGGTTATAAAAGTCAACTATGCCATAAACATGTCATGAAAGTAGATCATATCAGTTGCTTTTTATAACTTGCTTTTATAATCTAGAATTGACATAATTAGCTTTCATTACATAAAATAAATAGTGGAATGACAAGTTAGCCACTTCTTCAATTATAAGAGAAATAAACTATAATTATGATTAATTTGTTTTTGAATTTTTGTATTTAAATCTTTGGATAACATAAAGAAAAATTTATTAAATTTCTTTGAATGTAGCAATTCAATGTGAGGATGCTTAAAATCATGTGAGGGGGGGTTATTCATATAAAAACTTATTATGATATAAAAAGCAATTATAAAACAAACAAACAAAACTAATATTTTGATTATTTCATGGTTAGAAGAAAATTTCTTATTTATACCTGATCTTTTGCAACTCGGTTTAGTGTTGGTTGAACCAATTTAGTTCAATACTGATTAAATCAATCCACTTTAATTAGTTTTAGATTTTTAAAACCGAAACCAAACATTTTTTTTTTTGGGTTTTCTAATATACTAATTTGGTTTTTTCAGTTATAATTTTTTTCTAATTTTCTTGATTTAATCTGTTTTTTCCAGGTTTTTTCCCTTATAAAAATTACAAATCTAGCCCTCTCATACAAAATAAATAATTCATCAAATTAATTAGTGCATATTTGATGCAATACAATTTTTCTATTTATTTCAGAATCCCTATAATGACTATAATATATTGATTACGGTTTATAATGTACATAATCTGATATTGAATGCCGAACTATGATCACAAAAACTATAATTTATATTATCTGATTTGGCCAGGTTTCGGAACTATGATCACAAGAATATATTTCTGATATTGAATGCAGAAGATTACATTCCTGGAAAACCAACACAGAAACATTGCCAGAAGACGCCATGCAGAAAGGCACCACCTTGTTGTGCCAGCAGCCAACTCAGACGCCTAAATATCCAAACTTTGTTGCTAGACACCCCGCTGTGTGGATCGGAATAACATCTCTTGATCCCCTCATGCAATGCATCTTTTTATACGGACTCATCCTAGCTTTGCAGAAGAAACATTGGAGTGTCCCTGCCAATTTTCACAAACCATCACAAGTGTAAGAGCAGAACCCTCTCCGATTCCATCTAGCAATTTTGGACGTTAGAGGCAACACCACCAAGAAAAACCATAAAAAAGGAGGTTACATTACAGCCATAGAAGAAAGCAAGTTATAGAGAGAACCTAAACCCTGCTGATTTTCATCATAAGATGCGAAATGACAAAATTCAAAACCCCAAGCATGTTGGATTGACAGGCACTATGGTCTCCATGGCAATCAGGACAGATAGGGCCAATGAAATAGGAATGATCCCTGCTACGCCTGTATTAAATCCATCTTCAGCTCATGCAAGCGCTGTTGAACCATTCCAGAACACGAAAGTCCAGCCTCCCAGAATCACCTCAACGAAAAGCAATCCCATCAAGACATCCTAAAATAACAAAAAAGAAAACTCTAAATTAACAATCCAAGACCAAAATGAAGGAAAGACAAAACAGAGGAGAATATAAAAACATCAAGAATTTTAAAATTTACCTTAAACAATATGAGATTGCTGAAGCGAGTGATGCTGCTTCATTCATTCAATTTCCTAGCCTCACCATTCCCTGTATCAATGTAAATGGTTCTAGTCAATGTAAATTTGATGCACCAGCTAAAAAAGAAAAGGGAACCAAATCATATCCCAACGATAAAAGTGAATATTTTACTTGTGGATGACACTGTTCAAGTGAAGGTCTTATTATGAAGCCGAATGAATAACCATATGGACAAGATGAAACAGAAATTACAATAAAAAGAAAAAGAGGAGGATGGAGATGTTTAAAATGAGATCATTTTCATCATTGTCAAATTTATTTCTGTTTGGATATGCAAGGAAAAGCATATGAAGAAAAAGAAGTGGAAGGGGGTGCTACGATCCATCTGGATCTTGAAATGGAGGAAAGAATGCTTACATGCTTAGGGAATTTGGTGGAAAAGTATTTACGAACCTACATCCTTGTAAGCAACTTTTAAAAGCACCCAGTAATCATTTCTTCCTTCAAAAATATAAAGTAAATGCTTGCCCATTATGCTTACTAAACCCCTGAAACCACAGTTTCAAGGCCAGAAAAATTAGGCATTTTATTAAACCATAAGACCAATCACAGTCTGTGTCATTTGTCTACTCTGAAGTATTCTCATTTAATATTTCATATACATTGTTTCAGTTGAACTCCTAAATTGCAAGAAGTTGGCTCCTTCAAATGCCTCAAGCCAAAGAAATGGGTTCCTCATGTCATGTTTGGAGGACTATAATACAAGGACGTAGCTGAAAATATAAAAAGCTTACAAATGGGGACATGCAAAACCCAAAATTTAAAACATTTGGTTACCAATAAAAAAATATGTGCTAGTAGGCTGATCTAGTTGAATTTCACAAGATGAATTAGACTTCAACCTTATATAATCTTCTGAGTAACCCAGATGCAACGAGTTCAAAAACACTTTAATGTTGATTTTATTGGAATGCCTTTTATAACAGAAGATAAGACTTATTGATACGACAGGAGGAGAGAAGAAACATAAATATTCAAATCCACTCACGTGGAAAAAAAAAGAAGAAGAAGCAAACCATAAATGGATAGAAGGGAGCCAAACTCAACCTAAACAACCATAAAAGATAATTCATTAAAAATATAAAATAACATGATATGACATCTACACTACAAGACTACTTATATAGCTTTAGATAGTCTTTGGTGCTTGCAAGATTTCTATTTCCTTGACCTCTTGAAACCAATAATCTCATATGTATAGTTTAACTTTCCTAAGATACTATTTCAAAGTTTTGACTCATTTATTCTGAAATCACATATGACCAAGTCAAACCGTTAATTAAAGACACCATCTTATCCACTACATCACATATTTAAATTCTAGCATCATTATTGTGTTAAACTGCTCTTTGCAGGATTATTTATCGTAGACCACAATACTGAATAACATTATCTCAGTTTAAAGACCATAAACAAGCAAAAATTAGTTTGATGTACCTGAAATTTGTAATAGGGAGGTTACATGTTCTGCATGGGAGGAAGAAACTGTGAACTTGGTAGAACCAAACAATGTGTAATCCATTAACAATCTCCATCCAAACTAGCAAGCATCTCCTTTGCTAATATATTAGCCTCCCGTAGCTCCCCTTTCAAGCAGAGTGGTGCGATAAGAGAGTAATAAGAGTCAAAGAAATTACATTGAGAAAACCTCTTCAAATCACCAGGGTTCTCCACCATGTTATCTACTTTATTCACAGATGCCAAATCCAAATCATTTCTTTCACAAGAAGATACAGTGCTGGAAGAAACACTACTAAAACCATTCAACTCTGAAAGTGGCAGCAGTTCTTGAGATTCATGAAAAGGGCCAAACCACTTTTCAACAGGAAAAAACACAGAGCTAACTTCATTAAGTACAGTAACTGCTTCCTTGATACTTCCCTGCTCACATAAAAAGACAAGAATACTTTCTATTGATTCTGTTTCCACCTCTGTGTTGACTCTGTTTATAAGCTCCTTAACAGATTGTGACTGAAGCATTTCTCTTAAAATGCTCCTGGCCTCTTCCATCCTCCCCTTTGCACAAAGGCCTCTTATCAAACGCAGAAAACCCAAGAAATCAGGGGATATACCTTTCCCCTTGTGTTCAAAATAAAATCCTAGAGCCCCTTCCATGTCACCCTTTTGACAAAAACCATAAATCACAGAACTGACAGTAAATTCATCAGGAACAAGGTATTTGATCTCCATATGATCCAGAATCATCAAGGCTTCCTCTAGTTGTCCAAACTTGCAGTAACCGTGAATGAATGAGTTATAGATGCGTGTGGTTCCTTTATAGCCCTTGAGGAGCATCCTCTCAAGTAATTTCTTGGCATCCACCAAATATCCTTCTTTACATAAGTTGTCAATGAGTGTCGCATATGTAATTTCTGAGGGAATCAAGTTGATTTTCTCTAATGAATCGAATAGCCGAAATGCTTCAACAAGACAACCCTGTCGGCACAGTCCGTTTATGACTGAATTATAAGTTATTATGTTAAAAATTACACCCATCTTTTCAACAAAAGCACAGAGATCTAAAGCCTTGACAGGATACCCTCCTTTGCAAAGGCCATCAACAATGATAGAGTAATCAACCACATCCATAACTGGTAGATTATGTTTAGCTCCCATGACAAGTTCATGGGCAGCCAAAAATCTACCATTTTTCATAAGTACTTTTAAAGCACAAACAGGAAAAGTGACAGATGAATCATTCTCCTTCATCTTACTCAGAAAACAAAGTGCACTGTTAATGTCTTTCAGACTGAGGTAATGCAGCAGTATCTTACTTAATTTAGGTTCTGAAATGCCATAGTCTTTCATAAAACTTCCTATTAAGACCTTACTCAGCCATATTTTTCCATCATTAATAAGCCCTTTCAAAATTGAATAGTAAGACGTACATGTAACAATCAACTGATTCTTCCTGAGCACCATGCACACTTCAGTTGCAGCCAGGGGACATTTCTGCTTGCACAGAAAACTGATTGTGTCATTGCATAGAGTGTCATAAATGTCCAATCCCAGATTCTCAATTCTATAAATTAGATTCAGAACTCCCTCCATGCTTTCTGCTTTAGCTATTGCCTTGATTAAAGTCATATAGATGCCCACATCAAAAGTCAAACCTTTCTCACTGAGTTCAACGAATACCTCTGTGGCCACATCCACCATACCATTCTTGCACAGCCCATTAATCATACAATTGTAGCATGCAACTGAAGAAGCTAACGTCTTCCTAAACTCATCAAATATCTCAAGTGCTTCATCAATTCTACTGGATTTACAATATCCATCGATCAATGTACAATAAGTAACTGAATCTGCAACCAAATCCATTTCTTTCATTCCTTTGTACAGTGCATACACATCTTCAAATGCACCAACCATAAAAAGTGCTTTGATAAGTATGTTACACATTACAATATCCATGCAAACTCCAGCTTCTTCCCACCTCCTTTTAATTTCCAAAATCCCTGCACTGTTCTCTTCCTCTGTGTACCCATGTAACAATGTACTGTATGTAACTACATCTCCTTGTATCCTTTTTGAGACTTCATCTGCTTCTAATGTCCTCCCACTCTTGCACAACCCATTGATCAAAGTATTATAAGTAACAATGCTTGGACTAATCCTCTTAAGCTCCATGTCCTGAAGCAACTGAGAAACACGATCAAAGTCTCCTTCCCTACAAAACCCTTCAATCAAAACAGCATAAACGAACTCATCCACTTCCATTCCCATATCTTCAACCATCTTAAATGCTGCAAACGCCTCATCCATTTTTCTTTTCTGGCAAAACCCCATCACAATTGAAGTATAGGTAACCAAATTGGGTCTTGACCCATTTTGAATCATCTTGTCTAGAAAACCAACCGCCTTCTCCACATTCCCTCCCTTGGAAAAACCATCAATGAGTACAGTATAGCTTACCATATCCAGATTTATTCCTTTTTCCACCATTTCCCCATGCTTTCGTAACGCTTCCATTAACATCCCTTCCCTAAAATACCCACAAATCCAATTGCTATAAAAGACAACATCAAATGCCAGTCCTTTCTTCTCCATCCTACAAACCAAATCACAGACCTCACTAACTCTACCTAACATACAAAGTGCACTCACAAGTGTAGTATATGTCACAACATTGGGCCTTAAAGCTCCAACCTTTACAGCATTTTCAAAAAATCCAATAGCAAGTTCTGGCTTTCCTATCCTACAAAACCCATAAATGATTGAACTACAAACAAAATTATTAAAAGGGTATCTAACTTTCTCGTCCTTCATTAACTCTAACACCTCAATTGCTCCACTCATATTTCTTTTATAACTAAAACTATGAATCAGTGAACAAAAAGTAAAAGAAGAAGGCAAAATACCATAATTCCTCAAGCAATCTTTTAGTATCGACAAACCCTTCTCAGGGTCCTTTTTATTGACACTAAAACCTCGAATTAAAGAATCCCAAACGCCAAATCCTGAAACTTTTAAAGATTTCTCCATCTGGGTCTTCATAAAATGCTCTGCTTCTTCAAATTTGTCGAGTTTGAGGAGAGCACAGGTGAAAACTGAATGAGTTTGGGGGTTGCATTTGATCTTGTTTCGATTAATTTGACAGAAAAAGTGAGTGATCAATTCGTATTTGTGGGATTTTGAGAGAAAGTGGAGAAATTGGTTGATGGATTTGAGAGTTGGAGAGAACCCACTTTTGAGTAGAGTTTGTACAGAAGAAGAGGAGGAGGAGGAGGAGGAAGGGGAGAAAGACATGAGTTCTCTTTGCTACTTTGAATTTGGAAAACGTTGTTCTGTGTCATTAAGGATTTTAGGCTCTGAGTAATTCACACAGTCCCCAGGGAATCCTCGAAAGGTTGGTGTCCCAGTCCGAAATATGGAATATTTTTCAAAATAAACTGTCGAGGTTATGGTAAAATAAAACCTGAACTACAAGCTTGATATATTATATCCTTAAATTTTTTTTTTTATAAAAATCAAGATTTATTGAGTTTAAAATTTATATTAAAATTATTTTTTTATTTTTAACATTAACTTATTAGAATTATAAAAAAAATAAAAAATATTAATTTAATATTTTTTAAATAAAATATAATTTTAAAATCATTTAAAAACAGAAATTACAGCCCTTCTAAATACTTCACTAAATACTCACTTAATAAAATTTGATAATATAAAATAAATTAATTGTTATCTATGTATTTACAATCATTACGCTAATAAACAAAGCAACTATTATTAATCATTGATTAAAATTGTATTTGATATTATAATAATGGTTGGTTTTTGATATTTAAATAATATATTTTTATTTTTTAAATTTTTTTTGATATTAATATATGAAAACAATTTAAAAATATTTTGAATAAAAAAATTTAAAATTTTAAAAAATAGTGGTTAATCTTGTTCCCAATCAAGTTCTAAAAATATATTTCAAAATACGTTTTAAAAATATGTTTCTCTTGAAAAAATATCAAATTAATATTTTTATAATATTTTTAAATAATTTTAATATATTGATATCCTAATTAAAAAAATAAAAAAATACTTTTACATATTTTCAAGAAAAAAAAAACTATTAAAAATTACTATGCATAAACAATAACACCAAATGCACAGCATCTGCATTTTCTTCTCCTCAGTTTTTCTTGAATATGCAATGTTGATGTGATGCCAAATTATTGCTGAGCCATTTCCACCTGTAACGCATAAAGAATTTGCTTTGATAGTTTGATGGGACTGAAAAAGACTGGTAAGGTTTCTCTGAATCCAAATCTTTTTCTTTTTTTTTTCTGAATCAAAATCTTGAGTGTAATACTAGAGGCTTTCTGCCATAGGCATGTGTGCTTCACCAGGTAAATGGGAAGTCCCGGTATCAAAAAATCCATTGAGCTCTGCTTCCAATTACGAACCTGGCTTCATTAATTAGTAGATAATTTGGCAGTACAAGTAGTATTAACCAATGTAATCTAATCCTTAGGAATAGATTAATCTCTGTCATTAAGCAATAGCTAAGGTGGAAATGCTGTGCCTAGGCTCATATTCTGGTAAGCTTAAAGACAATCCAGCATACGTATTTGTGGAGTTTTATTCCTGGAAGAGAAAAAATCATTTATTAGTCTCATAATTTGAACAGTACAGTGCAAGAATTCATTCTCTGCAGCCAAACACAAAAGGCAAAAGAACAGAAGACAGAAAATATAAGCAGATTTCGATCTTTGTTTGCCCCAGATTCCGATCTTCGATGTTTCTAAAAGAAATAAATTCAGATCAAGATGTACTTTGAAAAGAGGCTGAAGTTGTTGCTTGATTGTGTAATCCTCCCATTGTAGTTCTTCATCCCACCATTTTCTTTGACCTGTAACGATCATTAATCTTGGTGCATTGACAAGGCTCCTAGGAAGAGATTTTACGCTTATACAATGGATAGTATAAACTTCCTCTATTGAGGATAAAGCCAATGCCACAATCTTATCAATGCTGAAAATTTTAGGCAGGCATTTCAAGGGAAAGAACTTCAAACTGGGAAGTTCATAATTGACTATCTCGGTCTCAGTCGCATTCTCTTCGAAGAAATCTTCAAGGTTCTTGCAATTACTGATATAGAGAGTCTCCAGTTTAGGGAGTTGCTTGATCATGCTCCATGAGAAGATATATCTCAGATTATCACGTTTTTCTAGAGACAAGAACTTTAGATTTGCAAAGCTTCTAGGTGACACATGCCCTTCCACTATATTACTCGACCTTAGCAGATCATGAAGTCTCAAATCCTCCAAGTTGGGAAAGATGTCTTCTTCTAATTCCTTCCCCTCTGCAAGAATCTCCATCGCATTACATCCAGAGACAACACATTTTTTTAGGCCCTCCATATTTTGCATGCCAAAATCATATAGATTGTTAATGTCACCATAAGGATCATTTACTAGAAACTCCTGGGAACGACAGAGTACGCTGATGATTGCACCGAGGGCCGTGGGAGAACCACTAGCTCTATATTCCAGTCGTGTGAATGCTGGTTACTGTCTTGTGTATTTGTCAGAAAATTTGAACCTACCGACAGAAAATTGGAAGCTCAACAGCCTTTTCTTTCTTTCCAGGACCAACTCAAGCAAAGAAAACGCTCAAGTTGTTCAACCTTTGGGACTTTGAGCTGTAGTAGTGTTTGAGAGTGTGGAACGCAGTTTGCCTCTTTCATTGTAGCATCTCTATTAGCAACCACCATTCATTATTCATGGGCACTACAATGGCCGAATGCTCCAATGAGGAGACTCTTGATATCAATCCAAGAGGAATTTTCAAAAAATGGTTAGCTGATGATGATACTAACAAACAAATTAGATGAGCCGAGTTACCAACCTCAGGAGGTAAAAAATTGATCCGAGTTTCTTTAATCTGAAGGATTTCAAGTTTCTTCAAAGAACCTACATCAGATGGAAGCATTGCAAGCTCGTAACATTGATTTAGATAGAGCCCTCGAAGATTAATCAAATTTCCAACGGAAGATGGTAGTAATGAGATGCCATTGTTTGACAGGTTTAGAACTCCAAGTCCTGTCATGTACTGAAAGAACATATCAGAAATTATCTCCAAATCCCCATTGCTTTGAAGCAGCAATGTTGACAACACAGCGCAATCTGGAGCTTCGGGTAGACTATTCAATTTGTTAAGTATCTATAATATGCATTTCTTTTCCTTCCATGTATCCTCAATTGGTGGCAATCGATCATCCAAACCGGCTCTTACTAAGAACTTAGTGACACTATCTCCCATGGGCGAAGCAATTCTTAGTGCTAGGTCCCGAAGCACATCATGCATCACATAAAAACCACTCACGCGCATCTCCAACAAAGAGGACTGAACAAGCGTATTCAATATAACAGGCCATTTTTCATAGGCTGCCACAATAGCCCTTGCTTCCCCAGTGAGTCCTGCTGCTCTCCAGCATTCCATCAATTCAACATTATCCACTTTTACACTTTGATCAGTTTTCATCTTGTTGCAAACTATTTGATACCTAGTTGCCAACACCACCTCGCTAACTTTTCCTTGCTTGTTAGGATTAGGGATCTCTACAGGGTCCAAATCTATGTCGTCCCAAACATCATCAAGTAGTAGTAAGACTTCTTGGAATGTAAATATTGAAATATTGTTCTTGAAGATCTCTCCTCTGACTCTCCGCTGCCTAGGACCACTTTCAAGCGGTCTTCCATATCTTTTTAAGCACTGCAAACACTTCCATGCTTTGAAATTGTAACCATTATAACCAATTCGAAGGTTGTCGATATCTCCGGTGAGTTATTCAAAATGTTGTCTTCCCAAAACCACCCATTCCCTAAATGCCTACCTTACGAACGCCTCCATCTCCTATGTATCCCAATAACTTCTGGAAATTACATTCAATCGAAGCCATTTCCATTATATTTGGTAGCTCAAGTGACTCAACAACAGAAGGTGGCGCATCACGAATGAGACTTTCCTGACTTACAGTTCTCCATGAGCTCACGAACACGGACATTTGCCTGAACTACACGCTTGCCCAACCTTCTATATGATACAAAATCAGGACATAAAACAATGAAGCATTTCGTATCTTGTTTGTACTTGTCTTCAATCTCACTGATCTCATTTTCAATCTCCTCCGCCTTATGATTTCAACTCTCACATGCTTTGAGGCCATCTTTCCAACATTATCCCTTCGTTCCTCTGTTAAACCACTCTTCCTGTTGGACAGATCCTCAGCATCTGCTTTCAGTTTTTGTAATTTTTTTCTCGGTTTCCGAACATCATTTATCTGAAGGCCGAATCGAATCCACAAGAGATTTATCATGTCCACTACTACCCC
>Ga0325414_1001885_pt1 | contig 20751 bp, 11 predicted proteins | sample PopdelMetagenome_8_FD_206183 | JGI IMG/M metagenome (GOLD analysis project Ga0325414, IMG submission 206183) | Populus deltoides microbial communities from Bellville, Georgia, United States - Leaf-PdKOR-R3 | ecosystem: Host-associated > Plants > Phyllosphere > Phylloplane/Leaf | place: USA... | reverse complement strand
GAGTTTTTTAAACTAAAAGAATTGACTATTTTTTTCATAAAAGGTAAGGATCAAATATACACTGTACTAATATAAATTTCAAAATCTTTTAGTTAGCTTTCCTTTCTTAGCCTGATGTTAGAATATGTTTGGAAATGCGGTGTAAATCGCATTCTCTTAAATTTTAAAAAACAAAATTGCTTAAAATAATTTTTTATATATATATTTTCGGATCGTTTTGATGTGCTGATGTAAAAACTAATTTTTTAAAAATAAAAAACTTTATTTTGATGCATTTCTAAGCGAAAAACACTTTAAATCATCAACGCTACCACAATTTCAAACACACCCTTAAAATGGTGTTTGGGTCTGCTGCTACTGCTGGAATTAAAAGTTGTTTTAAAGTGTTTAGTTGGTATCAACCACACTTTTTTTTACGTGGATCCTAGTCTAAAACTGAGGTTGGACCTTAATTTGTGAAAAGCAATTTACAATTGCTTTTCATGCGTGTTCTCCTTTCTCTCACCATCGACATTGCATTAAACATTGTGATACTTTCCCAACGGCCAAGAGCTCATCTTCCCCTTTGTTCCCAAATTACTGCCATTGATCTAGATTCCCATTTTCTAATTTCATCCTTCCTCTCTATTCCCTTCTCTCGTCTCTTGCCAAAAGACAACGAAACAATTTATCAAAAATTTTCAAAAACAACCCATACAGGACGCCAAAGTTAGACGCCAGATCAGAGAGCATCCTTGTTCCCCTCTGTCCCTTCTTCTTTCAAATGAAGATCTGTCACCTTTACCTTCACTGATCTGTCCCTCCATTGTTTTGATTTGCAGAAAAACACAACAGATTCATGTTGGGAAAAGTCACACGAGCGATAGACCCGTAAGTTCCTGCCTTATCTTCATCTTTAATTTTTTTCTTAATTTAGCTCAAAATTTCATTTTTATTCTAGGTCTCCATTATTTCGGTTTGCAGAAAAACACAATAGATCCGTGCTGGAAAAAGTCACACGAGAACAAGACCCGTAAATTCCTGCCTTATCTTCATCTTTAATTTTTTTTAATTGAGCTAAAAATTTCTTTTCTGTGTTGCTTCATGATCTGTTTACTGTGCGTAATTATATGTTGTTCTTCGTTGAAATCTGTTTTGTTGTTGATGTCTACTAGTTTTACAGTATTGCTGCTTGATTTTCGTTTGTTTACTAGAAACAATGTTATGCATCCATGTTGATCTGTTTATTGTGTGTATTATATGTTGTTTGTGCTTGATAAACGGTAGAGTTCTTTGCTTTGCGTTTGTTTATAAAAAAATCCTAAGGAGTGACCTGTTAGCATGTCCTTAGTGTAGAATTAGACCAAATTCTTACTGTCTATTACTTTGATTTCTACTTTTAAAGCAAATCAGAACTTCGATTTTGCATTTGTGTGTTTAGATGCTGAGAAAGAAAAGTGTGTTACTTTGAATCTAGAAATATATTCTTGACTTTTTGTTTTTTTCCTCTATTTTTTGAGAATCCAAACAACCTGTGTTTCTGCACCTGGTTATTTTCTTTTAAGGTTATGTTCTGTTCTGTTATGTTCTAAAGGGTTTTCCAGTGAAGATATGATAAAGTGATTTAAACAGAGAAAAATTCCCATTGAATTGAGTTCAAGATTCTATAAAGAAGTAAAGAGAAACTAAGTTTTCTAAACAGTTAAAATAGAATTAATGGGTTTCAATTAGTTTTCATAACAAATTGCAACTCCTTCTGGTTTACTTGGAATTAATGGGAACATTCTCAATCAAATCAAATGCATGGCCAATGTTTGTTGCTAACCACATAGCTTTTGTAAATGGAGAACATTGATTGTTTTTGTATTGGTTGAATCCACGATTATATATGTCCCACAAAGTAATTAATATCATTGATTGATTTTAAAATTTTATTAAATGTTTTAAAAGATATCATGGAAGGTCTTGAATCTTTGGATAAGGTTGTTTGGACAAAGGAAATGTTGCATATATTTTATGATATATGCATTAAGGCCATAGATATGGGAATGAGACCGAATACTCATTTTGATAAAATAGGGTGGAAATTTCTTATAACATCATTCAAAGAACAAACTGACCATGCATTCATTAAAATACAACTGAAAAACAAATGGGATGGATGCAAAAAGGATTGGAGGATATGGTCAAAGTTGGTTTCTGAAACTGGTGTCGGTTGGAGTAGTGAATTAGGAACAATTTCAGCTAGTGATGAGTGGTGAAAAGCAAAAATTCAGATAAATTCCTTATCATCCCAACAATTTCATATCTTGTTGTCAAATTTCAGAAAAAAAAATATTCAATTCATGATCCTTCATTACTTGTACTTATTATATGCAAGAAATAAGAGGAGCCAAAAAATTCAGACAAAACGGTATTGAATCGTCTTTAAAGATTAAATTTGACATAATGTTTTCCAACATTGTCGCAACTAGAGAGTTTGCATGGGCTCCTTCGTCGGGAGTACTTGGTGGCAATGATGTCAATCCTAGCACAAACAAATCCAACATTAATGGTGTTGATTTCAAAGAAGGTAACAGTGATTCAGAGGAGGATGCGATTCCAAATTTGGACACTAACATATCTCGAATGGATGGTGGAGGTGCATATGTCAAGCAGCAGCAACATAAAGAGCAGTGGCAAAAGAAAAGAACGAGATCCTTCTGAGGGTCGAGGTAGAAAAGGAAAACATCTGGAATTGGTGTTCAAATGCTATCAAGGCGGGATCAACTACTTGAGAGTATGTTGACTAAGAGTGATTCAACTTTTTTGAATATGGATCGGGTAGGCTGTAGTATTCCCGAGGTGATGGCTGAGCTCCACTTAATTCTTGGATTTTTGGTTGATGATGATTTTCACGATTTTACTACGGATTATCTTGGTTTAAGAAGGAAACGAGAAATGTGGTACAGTATGGGTACTCTTGAACAGAAGTTCAAATGGTTGCAACGAATGTATGCACGATGTAAACATGCATAACTAACATGGTATGATTTTATTTTTCTTAAATGTTAATTAATTAACAAAATTCAAGTGATAGCTAAATGTACTGTGTGATGTTATTTGACATGATTGATAATTTATTTCTACATGTTTATTTTATTTTTGCAGAATAATGTGATGACAGTTTTGAAAAGAGTAGTTTGCAGTTGTAGAAGTTCGTTGGAGTCATCATTGTAGCAGACTGTTGTGTTGCGGTTTTTTTTTAATTTATATTTCAGACATTAGTCGGTGTATTTATCAACTTTGTACGCTGGTTATCGGATTATTGAGGTGCGTGTATTTTTTTTTTTTGAATTAATATTTCAGAGATTAGTCTGTGTATTTATGGATTTTTTATGTTGGTTATCAGACTATTGAGGTCATGTATTTTTTTTCAAATTAATATTTTAGAGATTAGTCAGTGTATTTATGGATTTTTTACGTTGGTTATCGGACTATTGAGGTACGTGTATTTTTTTTTGAATTAATATTCCAGAGATTAGTTGTTGAATTTAAGTCAATGTAATTCTAAAATATTAATTGTCAGTATAACTATTTACAGTAGCAAAAAATAAATGGTACAACAGCTAAAGATAAAAACTGCAAATGAAAATGATGCATATAATGATTGCATAGTGTAGAAATTAAAAACATATAAGGATAAAAAATATAGAATAATGGAAACAAAAAAGTGGGGCCTAAGCATCTTGAATAAGTGAGAGAGGACATTAGTTTGGTTGGAATCACGTGAAAGTTTGAAAATGCTGCCTACAAAAGAACATATATATGTACTTATTACAGCTCATATATGTCAGAACGTAATTATTTTGAAAGCACAATATTTCAAAAGAGTTGTAAACATCATTTCAATTTTTCTATATAAGGAGGGATATGTGTTTTATTTTTTCAAATGACATAACTTCCTTCAGAATAAACCTTTTAATTGCATTTCAACATTCAAGTGGAACACCTTTTTTTTTTTTTTACTTTAAAGGTATGTAATCAATGATTTCTCACAAACTCTTTGATTAAAATTCTTTTTAACTGAATGATATGTAATTATTTTTAGTATTTTATTAACAACATACCAATTTTTTTATTTGACATGTATTGAAGATATGGATGATCCACGGTTTAATGCCATATTTAACGAAGATTTTGATGACACTTATGATATTGTAATGAACCCCATTGTAGACTACATTAATTATCCTAGTTGTGAAGGTAGTGGTGCCTCAGTTGCTGATGTTGGAGATGATGGTGATGGAAATGACGACGACAACAATAATGATGATGATAAAGACAGTGACGATGAAAGTGATGACGATGATGAATTTATTTTAAGGAGGCAGTTTGATATGAAAAAATTAATTATATGCACACTTGGAGCTATAAATATGTATTATATTAATTATTTGCACAAAGAACCATGTATGGTTTCATACAACACAGGGATGTGTTGGTTGAATGAGGTTTTAAAAGGTCATTGGAAACGATGTGTCAACATGTTTAGGATGGACACAACCACTTTTTAAAGTCTGTGCAATGATTTAGAAACGCATCATGGCTTAAAACCTTCAAGAAGAATGAGTGTTATTAAAAAGGTGGCAATGTTTCTATTTACAATAGTAGTAGGGGTGTCAAATAAGGAAGTGCAGGAGAGATTTCAACATTCAAGTGAAACTATTAGTAAATGTTTCAAAGAAGTCCTTAAATCATTATGTTTGTTTATTATAGAAGTCATAAAACCAGTAGATTCACAATTTACAAGCACACCAAGAGAAATTACAATGAATCCAAGATATATGTCACATTTCAAGGTAAGACGAATTTCTTTTTAATATGAAATATTTTATAAAAGTTTATGATTACTTAATTTTTTTTATTTTTTTCCCTGTAGAATTGTGTAGGTGCAATTGTTAGCACACATGTGCGTGCTTGTATATTAGTTGATAATCAAATTCCATTTATTGGAAGAAAAGGTGTATCGACACAAAATATCATGGCCATTTGTAGTTTCAACATACAATTCATGTTTGTGTGGGCAGGATGGGAAGACAGTGCACACGATACACATATTTTTCTTGAGGCTATTGACAATAGCAGCATAAATTTTCTAAAACCACTAGAAGGTTGTGATTTGAAAATAAATTGATGACTTGGTCCAAAAATGTTCATTTTTTTTTAGTTTTGTAATAAATTAGCATGTTGTGATTCTTTGCAGGGAAATACTATTTGGTTGATGCTGGATATCCCAATGAGTATGGGTATTTGGGTCTTTATAAAGGCGAGAGGTATCACTTACAAGAATTTAGACATCGTGGACAACCAAGTGGCCGTGAAGAAGTGTTTAACCGTGCACACTCATCACTACGTAACGTGATCGAACGTTCTTTTGGGGTATAAAAACAGAGGTGAAGAATTTAGCAAAATATACCTGCTTATCCATATAAAATCTCAAGTTGAGATTGTAGTTGCATCAATGGCACTACATAACTATATTAGAAGGTGATCGCAAGATGATGAGGTTTTTTCCGAGTATGATCGCAATCCCAATTTCATTCCAGATGACTTTTTACCTGATATTGTACCTCCCTCAGCTATTCAAAGATCACAAAGGCCTTCATGTATAGATTTTGTATGAGATGGAATTGCAAATAGTTTGATGGGACAATGAAAAACTTTTATTAATGTACAAGGATTATTCATTTTGTTATGTAATCATAATTACAAAACAACAATATTTTGCCAATATATATATAATATCTTTCTTAGTAATTTTACAATCAAACCTCATACAAAAAACATATTAACCAAACACAACACATTGTTTTTTTTTCAACCATAATTTCAACCACAGTTTTAACGAAACACGTCAAAATTAAAACAAACCTCACAAAAAATATTTTTTTAAACTGCTTTTTAAAACCACAACAACAACCACAATACCAAACAGACCTAATTGAAAAACCACATTTGTACTTCTACTTTTATTAGAAAAAAAAACAACTTTAACTTTTACTTTATATCCTTCTTTATTCTAACTATGGATGATAGCATTGAACTAGTTGTTATGCAGCTAAATAACTAAAAATTGTTTTTTTATAATTTTTTTCTATGGATATTATAAGCAGTTTCATTATGGATAATGATGAATTCATGAAAATTTCCCAGCTAGATTTGGACTTTCATAGTTATATCTTAGGCTAAAGGTTTAGCTTGCAAAATAAGTCTCATATTATAATAGAAAACTCTCTTATGCTTAAGTTAATAAATATAAGAAGGTTAAAATGTTTATGTAAAGACAAGTATATGGAGTGGAGAGTTATATATGATGTGAGTTTGAATGAGCATGTGTATGAAATCTTATATTTAGGACTTGATTTGCTTACCTAGTGACTAAGTGTATTTAGACACTCAATGACTTGAACTTACCTAATTGTTGTGTCATGCTTGTTATTGGTAGGAAAGGGTGGCCTTAAAATGAGATAGTTGGGAGGAGATAATTATTAGTGTGAAAGGGCGTGTTTTACAAACTATAAGAGTAGGTACAGAGTCAAGTTGAGCATGCCAAGGATGGTCATTTCAAGTAAATATAGGGATTTTACACTATGGTGTATGTATGAAGAAAATAGTCATTGGCAAGAGTAGACATATTTTAAGAAGAGATTGAGAAATGGTATATTGGTGTGAAATGGTAGAATTTATAGGCATGTCATTTTAACAAAGAAAATAGGTTGAGGGGTTTTTGCATTGTGGTGTATGGCTGATAGGGTAGCCTTACAACTATTTGTGGTTTAGTACGGGTAAAGAGAGGAAGGGACTTAGGTTGGGTCAATGAGAAAAATGTTAGGTTCGGTTAGGCTAACCAGCCTTGTTTTGGCTTGCTGGCTGCCAACATTGGTTAAACTTATTGTTAAATAGGCTTGATTAGGCTTGCTGGTTGGCAGTCTTAATGACTTGCTACTAGCTAGGCTTAGTTGGACCTTTGTTTTTGTACCATTAGATAGCAATAAATTAAATATAAAACAAATCCTCATCAAATCAGATCTAATAAATACCAATTAAAATTACCCACTAGGTTTTGGGATTGGTATGGGTAAGAGAAATGCGTACACATTATATCAATAAGTGTAAGGTACCTAATTCATATCTTACTCGTACATATAGATACCTATGAACATTAAACAATATAAATACATTAAATTATCTTAACTGTATTGTTAAACACATAATTTTATGGAAAAGATTTGGGTATGGTGTTTAAAGCTCATTATCTACAAGTTGTATGTTTTTTAAATTTCAAGTATAAAAAATATTTTGAAATTAAAGTTATATATATCATGCACTATTTGAAAATAACATCATAGTATACATGCAATAAAATGATGAATATCTTTTTAAAATGAATAATGAATTAAAGTTCTAATTGCACACTATACATTTTATTTTTCAATTCAAAACTTTTCTTTTATCAGTTCGAATGTAATTGAGTTTAGCAAGGTTAATTGAATTTTAATTGGATTAGTTAGGTTTGAAGAGATTAACATCATGAATAGTTTGAATGCAAACTCAAACTAAATTAAACCCTAAATCACTAGTTTTTTGGTAAAACTGTAAAGTTGATAGTTAGATAACTATGACTTACAGTCTAATAATGTTAAGAAAAAAACAATAAAAAGACAATAATAGATCACAACAAAGAGTGGGGGGGGGAGTTCTTACCTACACTTATCTTTAAAATAGAATGGAGCCTAAAATTAATCCTAACCAATACACTAGAAAAAAGTTCACTAGCCATTCATTAATATGATTTTTATGTAGGAATTTATGTATGATTAGAAAATACATTTTTGTTACCAAGAAAAAACACTCTTTTAAGAAGAAAAAATATGTGTCATATATGAAATTAGAAGAGACATATAATGATGTCTCGTTATCAAACAAAATGGTAAGATTGTTTTAAAACTACTAAGGATCAAAATTGATTGAAATAATAGTTAAAATTAAAAGTAAATTGAATAAAACAAATAAAATAAAATAGAAAAGTAAAAAAAGTGTAAATTGCAACAGTATGGTAAAATTAACAAAAACACAAAAAAAATGGTTTTAGTATATAGTTCTCTGACCTATGAATGTCAAAATTATAATCTAACTTAGATTATTTGTTGACTAACTAGCTCTAAAGAAATATAAAAAAATCCAACTCTAATTTAATTTAACAAAAAAATCTTGCCAACTGAAGCATAACAACATTAACCAAGGTGATAAACTATCACTAAATAAAGAGCTCAAAATCCGCAATAGCTAGCTGCAAAACAGATATTGATAAAAAAAAAACATCAACAAGCTTTGACAATCAAAGAACATGGACCTACCAACCCTAAAAAACCCCAAATCACAGAGCAAGAAAATAAATCAGCCAAATCAAGATACTAAGAGCTCTGAAAATGTCCCAATAAACTAAACAAAAATTGTGAAAGAAACTATATACACCCTCTGTACATCACCAAGAAAGAGATAAAAGCAATTATATATAAAAAAGAAAACAGAAGGATGAATGTCCTAGTCAAGCACAAGCTCAAACTCCCATGAAAATGCCTAGAATTCAGCAATTCTAAAAGAAATTAGAGAACAAATCAAGCTAGAACATAGAAAAAAAAAACTTATCTCGCAACAACCAAATGGGAACAACTAATTGCGAAGCTTATAAGACACATAAACCTCAACCAATTTCGTTCTAAATTAACCATACATCTAATCCTAGAGTACCAGCCCAACACTTTCCCAACAATCACCAAGCAACCGAGTACATTGTAGGTAGGGTGTGCATTAAATGCCACACTTAACAAATCAAAAATCTAAGAGGCCCACTAAACACCTATCAACCAACTACAACTTAGCAACCTAATCCAAGCCAAAACTCAACAAACTCAACAACTCCATGAAACCAGATGATGCTCTTCGTGGGTAGAGCCACCAACATATAGAGGAAAAAGCTCAAACATGTAGACGCTGCACACGTAGTCACCAAAACACCCACAACTGAGAAGTAACCGCTAAGAAACCCTCATCTCGTGCTAACAAAAGAACAGGGAAGCAAATCTCTAGAAACCATCACATCGCATGAGAAGCCTCATGCGAGAAGAACTGTTTCAATACATAATGTTTTTCCTCAATGATTATAATAATTTTTTGAGGCCTTTTAATTATTTTTTTTTGTAATTAACTGTAATAATAATAACAACAATAATATAGATTTACTTTTTGGTCAGGCAGCTAGGACTGATAAAAGGGCTGCAACTTGCAAAGTATTTGGTGTAAAATAGAGCCCCCCCTCGAGCAAATCATTGAAATAAAAAAGTAGACAATCACTATAACAGTTACTACGAATACTAATTAATTAGGTTTGGACCATCTAGCTAATGATCCTTCTCCGTTTGGAGAGGACCATTTTATCACAGAGAAGGTGGTGAAGTGGGGACAAAAAAAAGAGAGGAAAAAGATTGATGCCTTTTGCATGTTATGATTGGCATTGACTCGTTGTCCAATTGTCTTTAGAAAGTTCGCTTTTCTGTCCCAGCTGTGGGATTCTATACTTTCTCTATAGCACAAAACAAAATGCAACCCTCTCCCATCTCCCCACCACTACTCTATCACTACATTCCCTTCCCTCTACATCTCTTCTATTTTAGTTATTAGTCCCCACTCGTGATATATATATAAAATTTCAAATTGAAACATTAAACATAGAATAAAATTTGTGTTCTTGAGGCACACAATATTGCTCATAAGCTTGCACAAGAAATACCAAAAGAATCCACCTTTTCTGGCTACTGAGTATCACTTCATAGTATAAGGTCTAGAATTAATGAAAATTTATGTTAGATTCTTCTTTTCCGCTGTACAAATGGTTTGTTGCTATGACAAATCTTTATGTTTCAAAGAAGCAGAACATACACAGTGAAACTCCACAGGAAGTCAAGAACAAGGACCCGTCGTGTAATCACGTTACCATTCAAATCCACTGTTTTGGGATTTTGCAGGCTTCTTTGAGAACTCCATACAGGTTATAATAATAACTTCTAAATTGTCTTCTTTGATAATTTGAATTGGACTTTGTGCATGATTTCTTGAGAACTGAAATTTGCATGAAATTGGAACCTGCTTCCATTTTGTTGCCTACTGGACCTGTTTTTTTTTTTTTTTTTCAAAACTTAACCGGACTTGCTGCCTTGCATTGCAAATCAAATTCATTTTTTCACTAGAGATCACAAACATGTCAGAAACTTGTAGGATCTTAGCATTGTTTAACCATCCAGCTAGTGTTTTTCTTTTCCTGCAATGAAGAATGGACATAAAAGTAAAGATACTTTCTTGATCTAAAAATCATAGAGACACATGGGGGTATCTAACCTCATCTCTTGCTTATAATCAGTCAAGTTTTCAAGAAAAACTTACTTGAGTGCCGTGGAACTCTGTGTTAGATCATTGATTGCAACAGGGGATGTTGTTTTTTGTGATTCACAATTAAACAATGTAATTAATTCAACTAACAGTCTCATAAATCTATGAAGGATGTCTGTCAGATCCTTAAAAAACACATAGTTGATTCACAATTGCTCACATTTTCAGTATTCTAAGCCATCTTATAGGCTCTATGGTTCTAAACTCATAGGTTAAATTAAGCTTCTGGAATTTCTACAATCTCAAGAGAAAAGTCTTCAATTAAACAAATCTTTACAGAAAGTTTTCAAGAATCAGTCTCTCCCTCTCTGCCTTTCTCCCTCTTTCCTTTTCTATTTGCAGTGAGAAAAGGAACTTCTTTTTTAATCAGGAGGTGAATATCACGACAAAAAGAGAGAACTGACCACCTTAGCACACGCGCACACCCACACACCCAGTCGCCTTTTCTTTTGTATCGATGTTGGAAAAGGACAGGCTCCATAGCTATATTTTATTTGAGGATTCTGTGACAAAAATTAGTCTGCTGGACACTGAAGGACAGTAAGGGGTATCGGCCTTAGCCTAATTTCTACAGCAGAGATTTAGAGAAAACCCCCACAAAACCTCAATTACTTTCAAGCATCCATTGTCTCCTCAATCCCTAACCTTTCATCCCCTTTGAAGCGAGCCTGCTTTTGTGGGCTAAAACTATTTTAGCAAGTTACATCTGGACTTAACCCCTTTCTTGATTAATGCTCAATATAGCTGTTATATTTGGATGGACTCACTTGAGCAACTTTTGGGTTGCTTTGGAATATTATTCTCCAGCAGAATTATGTATCTCGAGCATAAAAAGAACTGATTGGTACATTGAAAAAACTTTTGGTTTTTCATGTAATACAAGCTAAAAGTGACATTGGTTCCTTTCCCAGCTGACGGTGAATTAATTTTTCCTTGTATTTACAACTTCCAGCTATTTAAGGCAGTTCAATCAATCATACCACCTCCTTGTTCTGGAGGAGACACCACTGCAGAATGAGGCATCCCACTGCTGCATTCTTCTATCTATTCCTTTTCTCCAAATAAGCTTGAAAAATAAATGCATGAGGGCCAAATGCCATCCAGCAGATATTTGGATGCATGGTCTGTTTAAGATGGACATAAAACTGGTCCTTGGAATATCTAAAATCTTAGTTAACTTAAAAAACAATACATATCTGTTGCAGAGAAATTACCCAGCACATACACAGTAGAATAGGATATCAAAAAGGTGTTTGAAAATATTAAGAGGTTGTTTTTAAAGTGGTTTTTATTTGAAAATATATTTTTTTATTTTTTAATTATATTAACACATCATTCGGTATAAATAATTGTTTTAGAAATATAGTTTGGAATCCAATTCCAAAAAGCTTGAAATACGTATAAACAAAATAGGACAATTGGAGGGGGGGTGCTCAACAAGTCTCACTTGCTTACCAACAAGAGAAGCGAATGTGGAAATTGGACCATAAATGTATGGACATTTCTATGTTAATACTCATCACAGCAACTATTTATCTTCCCCTTCTTTGTCTCTTTGGCGCTCTCTCTCTCTCTGGTGAAGAGAATCAAAGAAAATTGTTAACTTTTGGACGCCTTGACATTTTAAGGTGCAAGGGTCTGCTCTATACTGTAGCATATACTTGAGCAAACTTTCTTTCTTCTCCAATTAAAGCCCAGGAGCTGGTTTACATCTTTTAATGCAGAAAGACTTTTAATTTGTAAAAGTGAACTGATTTATAGACCAACGTGAGTCGCTTCAAGGTGAAGGCTCACTGGTCAAAAGCACAAAGGTTTTATCCTTCTGAACTATGTCAGGCTCTCTGCTATGTTCATACACTGTTAACAGCTGCTAATGATCACTTTGTGGGTACGGGTCTGGTTAGCTATATTACATGAAGACAAGTCCAGTTTTTGGAGTCTAATTAGACCTCAGTGGCTCCGGTTCTCTGATTCATCATTTCTTTAAAGATTCAATCTTGGGTACTTGCTTGTTTTGTTCCTGGAGTTCAATGGTATCTGACCTTTGTTTTCAGATTTTTTTTATTTTTTTGTACTTTTTTTTTGTTTATCGGGAATGTTGTCTGTTTTACTAATGTTGATTGGGGTGCGTTTTCTCTCAGTTTGAAGGGGGCGAAGATAGTAAAATGTATGGATTGAAAGTGACTACTAGACACAAGCGTTCAAAGAGGTAAGCTAGTAATTCAATCTTTTGTAAGCTTGCAATTATTGTTCTCATTGCTCATTTCTGTTCATTGCTATTCTACTTGATGGGTTTTTTTTTAACTGGAATGGCTTCTGAAGAGTTTTCTGTGGTGGGCTTCATGAATAAAATGGAAACTTGGGGCATTCATCACACCTGCTAAAAAGTGTTGTTTTATAAGTAAAAACGACGAGAATACAGTTATATAAAACCCCATGAAAGTTTTGGTTTTATTCTCCGAGCTATTTTCCAAGCAGAAAAGACTATGAAATTTTTGTCGTCCAGATGAAATTTTAGAGCTTCAAAAAAGAGGAACAGTGGGAGAGCTTTTCCTAAATCATAAAGAACTTCTTGAAGATGGGATTTTAGAGTATGTTTCCCAGCTTGGAATTTGGGGATTTTTCTTTTGATTTCTCCCAAGTTCCTTCTCTGATAAAGCTAGCAATTAATGAGTAATAGATGCGGTGAATGAAACTGAAAACTGTTTCAAGTTGGGTCTTGGGAAAATTATTGCAAAGTGGATCTTTGATAGGAGGTAACCGTTAACATCTCTAGCCACCTCCTCCTTCCCAGTTAAAAAGAAAATCCAGTAATTGTGTTGCAGTAGCTGTGCTCATTATATAGAGGCAGCCAAGCCTTTTAATCTTTTTTTTCCTTCTTCATTATATATCCATTTCCGTTTTTATGTTTGCTATTTGTGCTGTGGCAGCTTCCCAGATAAGAAAAGAGTCGAGGAAGATGACTTAGATAGTTCCTTTGAAGCATCCAGCCGCATAAAGCTGGTAAGACTACACCTTTTTTTATGCCCTTTTGCTTAAAAAAAATGAAAAGAAAAAGAAGCAGCTCAGTATCTTATTTCTTCTTTACAGTAGCCAACCTTTCATCCCCATGTTTTATAAAGACCTCGAGCATAAGGCCAGCCAAAACTTACTGTAAAATGACTTCTTTTAAATCTCCTCATCTGCATAAGGTTGTTTCTTCGCCTTCGAATTATTATTCTATTTGTTTAGGTTGGGGCAATGGGATGAATAATTAGCTTAATACATTTGAGTCAAATTTTAGTTATGGTCCCCACTGCGGTGGTTTAGTTGAATGGAATAAATTATTATTGTGATTTAAATAAAGAATAACTCATATAATTAACTCAAAAGCTAAGCTGATTTGGTAGCTTTTCCCAACACATTAATTCATTAGGTGAATCCTCCTGGATCATAACATAACAAGCAATTACTAAGTATATGATTTTTGGATACAATCTGATTACAGAATATGGGGCTCTTGAAATACTCTGCCAAAGCCAAGAAGAAACAATCCCCTAAGACCGAAATGCAAGATTCTTTGAAGCAAGAGGTATGCAACTGAACTTCTTCATTCTCGTCCTGTTCTTTCTTGCTCTGAGTTAAATATTAGCTGAACTCTTTTATGCAGATTCTACAGCTTGAGAAAAGATTACAAGATCAGTTTCAGGTCCGTTGGGCTCTTGAAAAGGCATTGGGTTATAGGACTTCTTCCCATGAGAGCATGTCTGAGCTGTCAATGCCTAAGGTAAATCCTTGCCATTATAATTTTATGGGAATAGAAATAGTTGTGCTTTATTACTGTCATTCAAAGTGAATTTATACAGAGCTGGGGCCTTTCAGCAAAACTTGTAACCATGCCAACAGCTCACTTGCTGAATTCTTATCATTTCTTTGGGAAAAATCTTCTGATAATTTGTAATTTAAGTTTCTTGTTCTGATTTATGTCACTTAATATGTAAAATGGAATTAAAATGTCAGAGTTCATTGTTAGGCTCAAGGTTTTTGACTTGCTAGTTCCTGTATTTTCTGCAACTCCAGCCAGCCACAGAATTAATCAAAGAAACTGCAGCATTAGAGTTGGAAGTTGTATATCTGGAACAATATCTTCTCTCCCTGTACCGGAAGGCATTTGATCAACGAGCATCCTTGGTTTCCCCATCTAACCAGGATCGAAGTTTAAAAACCCCTGTCACAACCCCGAGACGAAGGTTGTTTGATGTTTCCAGGCCTGATATATCAAAGAAGGAAACTTCAGCTACTGAAACTGCTTGTCAGTCACTTGACAATACATGTAAGGAAACCAATAGAATAGGAGGAGAGGAGAAACTATTAGATTCTGGAGTTCATCGATGTCAGTCTTTATTGTCCCAACACACTACATTTTCAAATAGAGCCTCTCCTCCATCAGAATCTTTTGGTAGAGCTGTGCGTGCATGCCATACCCAGCCATCGTCCATGATGGAGGTAACTGAGTGCTAACACATAAATTATATCTTTGCAGTTTTTTAGTTTTGCTGTTTGCAACAACTACCAATGACGATGGAGCATGTTAAGCACAAGGTGCTTTTTAACTATTGTTTGCCAAAACAATGTGGAAGAACACTGTCATTGGCTATTCATTTTCAAATTCAACAATTACAGAAATAGGGCGAATATTTTCATCAAATGACAATTTTATCAGCCTTGAATGGATTATAAATTTTTTGTTTTTTTGCAGTATGCCCATAGTGCATCAAACATTATTAGTTTGGCTGAGCATCTTGGTACTCGCATTTCTGATCATGTTCCAGAGACACCTAACAAGCTTTCAGAGGATATGATAAAGTGCATGTCAGCTATATACTGCAAGCTTTCAGATCCACCTTTGACACATAATAGCCTTTCATCTCCCAATTCATCCTCATCATCCATGAGTGAATTTTCCCCTCGAGAACAATGTGATGTGTGGGGTCCGGGATTTAGGAATAATTCATCCCTTGACATACGGTTGGATAACCCTTTCCTTGTTGAAGGTCTGAAAGAGTTCAGTGGACCATACAGTACAATGGCTGAAGTCCCATGGATCTATAGAGATAGTAAAAAATTAGGAGATGTTGAAAACTTGCTACAAAATTTCAGGTGAGCCGATCTACCATCTGATTATTACCAGAAAACATGTTAATAATGTAGGTATCAAGTAAACAGCATGTGTTTTGCTGTTATGTTGAGATTCTTATTATGATTTTTGGGATCTTCTGCTGCAGATCACTTATCTGTCGACTAGAGGAAGTTGATCCTAGGAAGCTAAAACATGAGGAGAAGCTAGCTTTCTGGATCAATATACACAATGCGTTGGTGATGCATGTAATGGCACTTTTCACTTTTCGATAGAAATATTTAGTTAACAAGCTAATTCCATATTTTTTTCTTTTTCTGACATGAGTTTCTAACTTCAATATTCTCTAATAGGCATTTCTGGTGTATGGGATTCCCCAAAACAATGTTAAGAGGCTCTTTCTACTTTTGAGAGTAAGGGAAACCCTTTCGCATTTTTCCTTTGAGTAAGAGAATTTGTGCAAATATACGTGTTCTTAAACTCTTGCTCTGTGCAGGCTGCTTATAATGTCGGGGGTCATACATTTAGTGCAGACACGATACAGAGTTCTATCCTTGGATGCCGGATGTCTCGTCCTGGACAGGTGGATCTTTAGAGTTTTTCTTGAAACTAAAATTCAGAAGTCATTATTGTTAATATCTTGTCAAAGGGCTTTGGTGTGTAGGGTCTTGCAACTTTACCTGCCTTTTGTCGAGATCCAATGCAGGATTTGGCATGTAGAGTTGAGCCACCATCGTGAAAAATCTTTCAAATAAACAAGGGCATTATTTTTTGTGTCATGAAAAGAACAGAGCCATGCTCACACAAAAAAAGACAATGATATATATTTGTATGTTCAATAAGCATATTTGTATTTGTAAAGTAATTCTCGTGGGATACAATAATTCACTTGTCAGTTACGTTGTAAATTCATTTGATATAATGATCCTGAAAAAGCTTGTCCCTATTTGCAGTGGATTCGAACATTACTTTCATCAAAGTCCAAATTCAAGACAGTAGAGGATCGGCAAGCATATGCAACTGACCATTCAGAACCGCTTTTGCACTTTGCACTATGTTCAGGAAGCCATTCTGATCCTGCGGTACTTCATTTTCCTTAATCTGTTACAAGATTTTTAGTAGATGAGTAGCAGTCATAAGTAAGATATTGTGCAGCATGAACATTGTTTGCATATATCATGTAATCGCAATTCTGATTAAGAATAACCCAACCAAAATTAAATGCTATATCCTTTTTAAGTGTAAGTTTTTCTGATTAGTTGCCTGCACTTTTTGTGTGCACTGCCTTTTCACAGCACTCTTTCATAAAGAGCTCATTTTTGTGATACCATGCATTGGTTTCCAAAAGAAGTAATTTCCTTTAGACTATTCTAAAGTATATTATGAAATATCAGCTCAGTAAAAAGAACTGAACCTGGGTTTTACAGATGTTGCGGATTTTGGTATATTTTCTGTTTAGTTTATCCTCTTCAAATGGAATTTAGACAAGTACTTTTGCCAGGTCCGTGTCTACACTCCAAAGGGAATAATTCATGAGCTTGAAGCTGCGAAGGAAGAGTATATCCGAGCAACCTTTGGCGTACGCAAGGACCAGAAAATCCTGCTTCCAAAGATTGTGGAATCCTACACCAAGGATTCAGGTTTATGTCCTGCAGTTGTTCTTGAAATGATCCAAAAAACTTTGCCTGCTACTGTAAGGAAGTGTCTTCAGAAATGTCAGCTAGGAAAACCTCGTAAGACCATTGAATGGATTCCGCATAATTTTACTTTTCGGTACCTGATATCTAAAGAGCTGGTAAAGTGACTGCTTCCGTGTGTCAAAAAGTTTAATAGTATTCGACCTCCTCTATTCATTCACATAGTTCTCAAGGTTCTTATATTTTGAGATTTTAAATTTTTTTCCTTGTATATATTAGGAGATGAAGTCTGAAATGGTGGGATAGAACAATGCGATATTTTGTTTTGTATAATGAAATCTCGATTCCGCCTTTTCCGAGCATGGAAGCATTCATGATCTCTGTGATGTTGCGAAATGAAATGAAAATGTGCATGGAAAATATACCTACTGCGTTTGTTTTCTTGAGATATTATTTGGTTGATTATAAGTGCAGAACTTTGCATAAGTGTTTGACACAGACCAATCCTATGAAGAAGATGGCTATCATCAGTTGTCTCCGTACTGATCATGCCGACAATATATCACACGACAGGTTGGATATCTCAGAACTAGACATGTTCGCCAATGGTTTAGACTCATTGAATGAAATTCCTTCATATTAGACTCTGCCATTTGTTCAAAGAATTCCTACCACACTTGTTTATACCGGAAACTGAACCTTTGTAGAGCATTGTTCTATTCCTGGCAAGAGACCATTCTCCCTCACCCTGTGAAACTGAAAAAGATCCTAGTAACTAGAGGTTGGTATAAAGGATAGCTTTTGGGGTTGTACATGTGACCAACTCTAGCCGTTGTTCGAAACAAAAATTGTTTGGTTGAAACAATTTTTGATATTAAAGTCATAGATAATATAGATAAAAAGCTAGAGAATCTTTAAAATGAAACTCGTCTCAAGTAAGTTTCCAAGTAACATCAATTATTTGTGCTATGAGGATTCATGGCTTAATGATCAATAGATATTTTTGGGATAAAGAAGGGGGTGGGTGAACATGTGATTGGCAGTCTGTCGGAGCTCAATTATTACCAGGATATCAGTGCAGATGGTTATTGCAGGATGGTTCTGTCTCCACAACTATGTTCACATTCTTCATCAGTGAAAACCATCTACAGAACAAATATTTGGAAGCAGTGTAATGACTTGTTCCATTCGATCTATGCTTTTGGAAAGATCATTTTTCACATATTCTATCCATGGTGAAAACTAGATGTAAAGCCTTATGATCTTGTAGCATGGCTCTTGAGTGCATTAAAATCGAGACAATTGTGCTTATGAACTTACATCCGTGCAAATTTAATCTCTGGCAGTTAAAAGAGAGAGAAAAGAAGCAGCAATCTACATGTCCCCTACTCACTAAACATAAGCACTGAAATCTTCAAGAAAGGTAAAAACAACTCTTAAACAAGTTCCAACGATGCACAAACACAGTTAACCAGAGATTTAACTAGCTATAACTTGTCTAATATGGGCTTTCCCCTATAATATTCCCAGGAGGATTATAAAAACAAATAGTTAAGCTAGCTTGGTCCTTCACGCATGTAGCTTGTGCACACCCCAACTCCAAAGATTTCCTCCACACCACCTGTGTGTAAACTCCACACCTATGGCTTGGTGCACAGGAATTGTTAGTGTGGTTATAGTAATTCTTCTCTTGTACCCAGTGATCAACAGCCATGAGTGGAGTCACAGCCATGCCACTAGCCCATAACTGATTTGCACCATACTTACTGTTGCTTAAGTTTGCAAACTGGCAACCCATTTTGTTCCTTTGGTACCTGACTAGTCTGCTTGTGGCATTGGCTAGCATCTCGCTCCACTTGAGAGGGCCAACACCAACCGCTGCTCTTGCTTGGTTGTGAGACTGTAGGAACTCTTTAGCCACATTTGGCAGTGGAACTGGAGCTGTTGTGACTTGGGTGGGGTTATGGTCTGATGCAGGAGCTGCACCATGGGTTGAGCTGTGGCATAAAGCTAGAAACAGAAGGGGAAGCAAGGAGTAGCAAGCCATTTCTTTAGCTAGATTTTTACAAGGTCAAGTGATTTTCAGCTGAGGGTCCACTTTATTAATAGATTTGCTCTTGTGTGGTCTGGCTATGCTTAGGTGGTATGACGAGGTTGTCCTTCACAATGCCACCCTCACTTTCACATAGTTAAGGTTTATACTGTCAATTTGCCACCATTTTGATTAATTGGAAGATTCATGTTGTTCCCAAGATAATTCTATGAAATAATTTTTGATATGACAGAAAGGGGTGAAGGCATCATCCGCGATGCATCGGGCCAGGTGATTTGTTGGGGACTGAGACAAGGAGCCTTGAAACCATGGGAAGGGTCAGACAGTGCCGCCCACCCCTTGACATTGTTTATTTACTTGTGTACAGCAATCAAATTGGATGGCACACGTGAGAGTACTGTTGACTTTGATCTGAAATGCTGTGCAAATCTCAGTGAAATCTGGTGTTCCCATGTGGTCTGTGCATTTATGAGTGGGAGATGAAGGCTTGATTCTCAACACGCCTGGGAAAGATTTCTTGTTTCAGAGGATGGATGTGAGCAACTGAGCATGCTCGGGCTAAAGAACTGCTACCAACTAGAAGATGATGCAGAGGGTTTGGCGTACAGTATCTTCTATGATTTATATATCAGGACCTCTTGATTACCATGCCAATCTCCATGATCACTGCTTGGCTTCACGCTGCAAACTTCCTTGTAATAGTGGTTGGAATGAGTTACTGAACAGTGGAAACGTTATTTTGCTTGTGTGTGACATGTTTAGCTGCCCAAGGTTGCAGTGATGGATGGCTCCATTTATTGCTGTGAGTTGGACTTACCATGAAGCTCTATGGTAGGAAATAGGAATATACGTGGGAGCTGGGCTGATCTCACAGACGAATGAAGTACGTATTTGACCCTCTAAGAGTGGACTCTCTACTGCTTTCTTCGCTGCTCCTTCTACTAATAGCCTGACTCGAATTCACAGCTCGGCCTTGTATTCATACAGACTACAACGTACATCATTTGGATACCCGCACTCCATCATTTAAGGCTTGTATTCTTAGAGTTTCTATTTAAAGGAACACATGATGCAGTATAAATTATATAAAAAAAACCCATTATACCAATTACAATACGCTAAAGATACATTCAACGGGTTTATTCAGAGTATTTAAGTTAAGATAAATTTTAAAAAACCGATATCTTCATATTATTAAATTTTAATCCATTTATTTTATGTACAAAAAGAGCTTGGTCCATCAATTTTATAAGCTAATTAATTTTAATAACCAGAGGTTTATTTATTTCCTTGTGTCATGTGTTTTATGGAATTCTAAGCTAGGAGAGGAATTTTTTATTGTGTGTGTAAACATTGGAGGGAGGCTAATGAAGAATTATTCCCATCTATGTTTTGGATTCTAAGGGCAGTATCATGGGATATTTGGCCAGGATTTTTTTTTAAGCAAGAATTTTATTCAAAAAATATTGTTTTTTTTT
>Ga0325414_1001884_pt1 | contig 20753 bp, 26 predicted proteins | sample PopdelMetagenome_8_FD_206183 | JGI IMG/M metagenome (GOLD analysis project Ga0325414, IMG submission 206183) | Populus deltoides microbial communities from Bellville, Georgia, United States - Leaf-PdKOR-R3 | ecosystem: Host-associated > Plants > Phyllosphere > Phylloplane/Leaf | place: USA... | reverse complement strand
AATATTAGCTGAGAAGATTGAACAACTGAACTCGGCCATTGATGATGTTTCCTCTCAACTCCGATCAGAAGATGCCCCAAATGGAGCAAGTGTGCATTCTGATGACATTGAAGCTGCCATATGAGCTTCCTCTGTCTACGCGGCAGTCTACCTGGTCTCCACTACCAGTAATTTCCATACTGATAATTAATAGCAGTTGAACTGATCTTTCTTTGTTCTCTTCTTTTCAATGAACAGTTCCACTGTGACGGCGCCTGGTGTGGGTACATGTAATTTTGTGTGATCGGTTCAGTTAGATTACGCTGATCAAGTATTGTACTCGAGTTATATACAGTAACATTCCAGCTTTTTTTATTTCCTTATATGAGGAGCTGTTTTTTTCACTACAGTTGTGCTGCTATAACTGGAACTCTCCAATGTTATGTGCCCAGGGGTCACACTGGATTCTATAGCCCTATCCTTGAGCCAAATTCCTCATGTCCTGGGAATTTGTTTTTTCAAAAATGCTTGATAGTTAACATGTTCTTCGGGGAGGTTATATTCAGTACTTCAGACAAATTTGGGCACTCTTTGTATGATACGAAACCTGCGTGATTTGATTTCAGACTGTGAGTCAGTCATGTTGCTAAATTTGTGGAGTGATCAAGCAACCAGCATATGGATTGCTTGACAGCATATGAAGCAGAGGAAAATAATCTGCACTCTGCGGTGCCTTCTTCAGTCCCCTCCTCCTGTCAAGGACTGGCGTTGCCATCTTTGCTAGGCAGGTCTCCCATAATACTAAATGATATGAGCTGTTTACTCTCCGAAGACCAGGGCTCTATGCTACTAATGATTGCTACATCAAGTCATTTGTTTCCTTTTTTCTGAAAATATTGCATAGACAAATTCCTGCCTCAGAAAACTCCTAAATAGGAATCTCTATTTGAGACGTCCATGCAGTTGTTCTTCCTTTCTGACCTTAATCCACATAGATATTTTATATTTTCCAGTGTTCTCCACCATGCAGAGTGACTTTCCCTATTAACCAGAAAAATTCCCAGGAAAGATCTACTGGATGGGAGCCTGAATGTGGGCCGTTTCTACTCATCATGTGGCCCACGAGGTACACAGCATTTCTCACTCAGCAAATTAGCGGCCATCAAGCAGTTGTATTAAACCCAGTCTGGGTCAATTCAGGATCTATTTGACTCGAAACCTTTCTAAACCAGTTTTGAAACCAGATTATATGACGTGTTTAATATTTTTAAACCTTGATTAATCGGTCTTTAATTATTATTATTTTAAACCAAGTCATTTTAACTTTTTATTTTAAATATCGAAAGGATATAGTTTTAACTAACTTATAACCCAAGTTTTGGACTGAATGAATCACATGACGGGTTTAATACCTTTGCAATTAAACGGTCTGATATTACAACTGTGAAGAGAGCAGTCAAGAAAATACAAAAGGGTGCACAATCTGTGGTCGAGACTCTCACATTACAAGCTCAGTTATCATCTTATCCCATACATCCTCATGCACCACTCTCACCACTCGTTCTTTCAACTAAGTTGCGACCATAATTTTAAAAAAAAAAAAATTGGAAAAAATATCAAGGAATTGTAAAATGAGAATAACTGATAAAGCGAGTTGAACTATATATAGCCAAGAAGTGGCTCTCTTTAGCTTTAGTTGCAGCCATGGCTACCCACGCAGCTCTTGCCTCTTCAAGAATCCCTGCCAATACAAGATTTCCCTCCAAGATCAACCACTCTTTCCCCACTCAAAGCTCCTTAAAGGTTTCTCTCTCTCCCTCTCTCTCTATGCTTTTACATACACAGTGCATCCTAGCGAGTGCTCTATGTTGCTCTCTTCTATGTGATATTTTGAATATATTTGGATATGCAGAGGCTAGAAGTGGCTGAGTTTTCTGGGCTTCGAGCCAGTTCATGTGTAACCTATGCCAAGAACGCTAGTGAGGGATCCTTCTTTGATGTGGTGGCTTCCCAACTTGCTCCCAAGGTTTGCTAAACCATGCCTGCTAGCTTTCTTAACATTCCTTTCAATGATCATTAGAACATACCTCGTAATTATATTTTGCTTTAACAATATGTAGTTCCACCTGAAAATTCTTCATTGCAGTTGTATAATTGTGCATGATTATATCTTCTTGATAGTGTGATAGCTTGGGGAGGGAAATTTGAACTTGATATCTCTCCTGTAAAGGTGACATGCTGATAATATGAGGCTACAGCTTGACTAGTTTGATTGCTTTATTTTAGCGATAAACTTAGTATTTGGAAGTAGAGCTTTATGTATCTCCAGCGTACCATATACTTGATTAATTTTGTACTGGATGTTTTCTCTAAAATTAGGTTGCAGTGTCAACTCCTGTTAGGGCAGAAACTGTGGCCAAATTAAAGGTGGCTATCAACGGATTTGGACGCATTGGCAGGAACTTCCTGCGATGCTGGCATGGTCGCAAAGACTCTCCCCTTGATGTAATTGTTGTCAATGACAGCGGTGGTGTCAAGAACGTAAGCAAACTACTGTATATATCTTAATTATCTAAATTTTGGAGAATTAACTTTCATTAATTAATTGAGAAATCAACTAAGAATCTTGTGCAACAAACAGGCTTCCCACTTGTTGAAATATGATTCAATGCTTGGAACTTTCAAAGCAGAGGTGAAAATTGTGGACAACGAGACCATCAGTGTTGATGGCAAGCCCATTAAGGTTGTTTCCAACAGAGACCCTCTTAAGCTTCCATGGGCTGAGCTCGGAATAGACATTGTTATTGAGGTAAGCTGTGCTCTCAATTCTCTCCCTTCTGAAGTGGACTTGTCAGTTTTGTGGCAACTCTTTGTAAGATAATCATATTGTTGAACTGAATTATGCAGGGAACCGGAGTTTTTGTGGATGGCCCTGGTGCTGGGAAACATATTCAAGCTGGTGCCAAGAAAGTTATCATCACTGCTCCAGCCAAAGGTGCCGATATCCCAACCTATGTTGTTGGTGTTAACGAAAAGGACTACGACCATGAGGTTGCCAACATTGTAAGGTTGGTATTTTAAATAATTCTGCGTACAAAAAAGCAGTTACCCCTATTATTCTTGATTATTCATTGGACTGCATATGATAAATTGTAAGTTGATAAAATTCTACTGTTTGCAGTAATGCTTCTTGCACCACAAATTGTCTGGCTCCCTTTGTGAAGGTCATGGATGAGGAATTCGGTATGAATTCATTCATAATCAGTGTTAAAAATCTAGATGCATATGAGGGAAACTTGAGTAATTGTGTGATTATTTTGGCAGGCATTGTCAAGGGAACAATGACAACAACTCACTCCTACACTGGAGATCAGGTAACCGTTAAGAATTCAGTGCTCTGCTGATATAGTGTTATAACCTACTTAGTTTGACATTGAAACTATGAAAGATTAATTTTTTGTACTAACCAGAGGCTCTTGGATGCTTCACACCGTGACTTGAGGAGAGCCAGGGCTGCAGCATTGAACATAGTCCCAACAAGCACTGGTGCAGCCAAAGCTGTATCTCTTGTGCTGCCTCAGCTCAAGGGCAAGCTCAATGGCATCGCACTCCGTGTCCCAACACCCAATGTTTCAGTTGTTGACCTTGTTGTGAATGTTGAGAAGAAGGGCATTACAGCAGAAGATGTCAATGGAGCCTTCAGAAAGGCGGCTGAGGGACCATTGAAGGGTGTATTGGATGTGTGTGATGTTCCTCTTGTGTCTGTTGACTTCCGATGCTCTGATGTTTCTTCAACCATTGACTCTTCATTGACCATGGTCATGGGAGATGATATGATCAAGGTTGTCGCCTGGTATGACAATGAATGGGGATACAGGTCAGAATCCTGAACTAACTTGACATTCACCATAATTCTCATTTGGCATCATGAAGTTAAATATTAAGCATACAATCCTATATCCAGCTTGCATAGAACAGAATTTACATCAACACTTGGATCCTTTATAAACTAGCAAGAGTATCCTAACTATAATGATATGATTTCTGTTTTCAGCCAAAGGGTCGTTGATTTAGCACATCTTGTAGCCAACAAGTGGCCAGGAGTGGCTGCAGCAGGAAGTGGAGACCCATTGGAGGATTTCTGCAAGACAAACCCAGCTGATGAGGAGTGCAAAGTTTATGAAGCTTAGACGATTGCTCTTTTTTCTTTTTTGTTTCGTACCAAGGTTTGTTAGTCTTTGTACTAACCAAATGGTGATCTTGTATTGACATCCGATGATGAGGAACACATTTGTCAAATATTAGCATGTTAATAATGCTATTCAAACTCCAAGCCTGAAGCTTCCACTTCAAAAACAATGCTTGTTATAATGTTACGACCATCTCTGTTAAAGAAAAACAAATCACTTGAGAGTTCCTTCTTCTTTACTGAATTTCTAATTTAGGGAAACAAACCACGTGCATGGAGGATTAAGCAGACCAAGTTACTTTGGACGATCACTATCTAGCCGTCCCAGATCTTCTCATCCATCATTATGCATTTACTTTGCCCTCCTTGTCAGAAGATCATTCCCTGCATCATCTGTTAGGGAGGGCAAGAGTACTTCCTAGCCATTACCGTTTTCTCTCTCCCATAACCCCTTCAATATCAAGGGAGAAGAGTTCTCTTCTTCTTCTTTTTTTTTTTGAAGTAGAAAGAGTGTTTGATCCAGTTTAGTGGCATGAAATTAGCAGGATTCAAGTTTACTCGTATTCTTGCCCAGCCTAAAACAAGAAACTCAAGTTCAGCTTCAAATCACAAGCACACACATCCTAGTTTGCAGTTTGCAGTATTCACACACCATGTGTATTCACTAATTATTTTGCTCAACTTCCATGATGATTCTTTAAGCGCGCTTGGAATCCACAAGGTTACAGAATTCTTGTGACATTTTTACATAGTATTTCTCTTTTAAAAAATATTAATTACATAGCATCATCATCATCGATTCCCAGTTATAATTAAAATTTCAATTAATTTGGCTAGTAAACTTAATAATTTATTGATTTAAAGCGAGTTTGAATTAAATTAGTGAAAAAAATTAAAAAAAAATAAAAATTGATTGAATGAAATTGCTCTAAAATGTAGATTGAATTTTATTTTATTTTTTGAATAATCAATTTATTGGATACATTTTTATGGTCTCTTTGTGTGTGAATATATTCCTTGATAAATTACATAATTTTCTTTATAATGGATAAGTTCACCATAAGCTCGTAGTCCGCTCTACACCTAATAATCACTACCAGCGCCAACTATTAAATACTTGTAAATCCTCGCCGCCGCGAGTAAAAATGAAATCATCCTGTCCATCTGCCCCTCTCTCTCCGTATAAAAAAAAATCCCCAAATTAGAGAAACCTAATAAAATCCCAATTCACGAGCTAAAAATCGAGTTCGAAATTCCCAAATGCAGTGATGAAGCCCTCTTTGATATTTCTTCTACTGATACTTCTGATCTTGTCACCGCTGATCTCTGAATTTTGCCTCTCTGATCAGAGTAATCAGATCACCAAGCTATTCGATCCTCTGCTGCCGCCAACACCGTATGTAAATCTCAGATCATATGGGTTTTATGTTATTTTTTTGAATTTTTTATTAAAATCTAACTCATTTTGATGTAGTAGGCAACAAGATGTAGCGATTGTGGCTGCTTTGGATGGGACAGTGCATTTGGTGGATACTAATTTAAGGAAAACTCGATGGTCTTTTCCGACGGGATCTCCTATTTATTCTTCTTATCAAGCTAGAGTTAGCAGTGATGATGATAGGCATAATGGTTCTGAGCTTAGTAAGGACTTGTATTATATTGATTGTGGAGATGATTGGGAACTTTATGTGCATAGCCAGCGCTTTGGAAAATTGGTAATGCGAACCTAACTTTGTATTTGTTTGATGCTTTAGGCTTTAGTTTTTCGAGGATTTAGTTTGCTAATTGTTAATTATGACATGGGTTTTTTATGGAAAGATATGAAAGTCTGTTGAGTGGTCTGCTGCATTGCTGAATGAGTGGTTTTGTTACTTAATTTGCTGTAACTGCTTTTTGTGCAGCGAAAACTCTCACTGAGTGCTGATGAATATATTAGAATGACGCCACATATATCTGATGATGGAGAAATTACGTTGGGGTTGAAAAAAACTACTGTTTTTCTTGTTGATGCTAAGACTGGAAGGGTTGTTCGCACATATAAGTTTGATAATTCTGCTTCGAAAGTAGGGGTTCAAGTTTTTGAAGGGAATGCTGTTATGTTGTCGAAAGATGCTGGAGAATTGGTAGAATCTGGTGGTGATGTTGATCTGGGAGCATTTAAGCATCTGGTTTACATCACAAGGACAGATTATGTGCTGCAACACTATTCTCCAAACTCCACTGAGATATTATGGAATGTGGCATTTGCAGATATTGAGGGTGAATTCCGGTGTCAGGGAATTCAGAGTTCTTTTGATGGGGTGCCTCCGAATGCCAATGCCAATGAGGACACAGATGAGACTGAATGGCAATTGCCTTGTCAGAAGAAGACAGTTGCCCTCCGAATTCGTGACCACGGCATGTTTGAATTTGATAAACTAGCAATTACTCATCTAGGAGGTGGAGCTAACTTTCTTCCTGTTCCATATAACAAACCTCCTTTTGGAAATGTTCCTAGATTTCAGCCGGCTCTTCCCACCAGTGGAGACATACCTGTGCTTGCATTGCCCTCATCTGAGGGGAAAAACCCTGGGATATTGGCTCCTTTTAGTGGAAACAGTGGCACAGTGAATGCTATAACCCCATCTTCTGAAAATATAGCAAAGTCTCATGTATGGCCTTTTATTACAGCTGTTTTGTCAATTATGGGTTTCATATTTTACAAATTTTTAGCACCCAGAAAACAGGGCAAGTTGAATAAACCTATTGAGGAACTTCAACCCCGATCTGGGATGCCAAAAAAGAAGAAAAATCGGAGATCAGGAAACAACAAGAGTAATCCCAATAATCTGAAAAATCAGAAATATTTGTCTCTTCAGAGTAAGGTTGGAGAAACCAATGAACTTACACGTGTTGAAAGAGATGAAAGGAAATTGTTATTGACTTTTACTGATCATGTTGATGGTCGAGTAGATGGTCGTAGAATTGGCAAGTTGTTAGTTTCCAACAAAGAAATTGCTAAGGGTAGTAATGGTACAGTTGTGCTTGAGGGAATTTATGATGGGCGTCATGTGGCTGTGAAGCGCCTGGTGCAATCTCATCATGATGTGGCTTTGAAAGAGATTCAGAACCTTATTGCCTCTGATCAACATCCAAATATTGTTAGATGGTACGGGGTGGAGTATGATCAAGATTTTGTTTATCTTGCGTTGGAGCGCTGCACCTGCAGCTTAAATGACTTAATTTATGTTAATTCTGAATCTTTCCAAAATCAAATACCATCCAAGGATATGGACTCCAACCGCTTGCCTGAGTACATGGTTCGATTGCATTCAATGCCGGAACATAACAGAAATGTTGAATTGTGGAAGGCCAACGGTTATCCTTCAGTACAGTTGTTAAAATTAATGAGGTCAGTTAATATTCCCTTTCTTTTTATTTATAGCATTCCTTACGTAGGCATTAAAGGTGGTGATTGGTTAGAGGATTAATAATGCCATTCGTGTCTGCCCTTCAAGAACAGTAATTAAAGAATAAAGGTTTTTCCTTAGATGGATAGTGCATATGCTTTATTCTTTGCAGACTACTTCTGTTAAGGGCTTAAAGAAAATGCATAATCTGCACGATAATGTTTTGCTTAGACATTCTAAATTGGGTCAGAGATCAGAGTTTTGGACTCCTTGAAAAACACTCTCTTTTCTTAGAAGGGAAAAGAAACATCATTAGCACTTTATATTATATGACATCACTGTCCCTACTCTTGAATCAGCTAAAACAATTAGTAAATTACCAAAGAAACTGGACGAAACTTGAAGAACTCTTTATTTCTGCAGGGATGTGGTTTCTGGGCTTGCCCATTTGCATGAACTTGGAATTGTACATCGGGACATGAAGCCTCAGAATGTTTTGATTATCAGCGAGAAATCTTTCTGTGCAAAGCTTTCAGATATGGGCATTAGCAAGCGCCTACTTGGGGACATGTCTTCCTTGACCCAGCATCCAACTGGTAAGCATGCTAGTTATTTGTTGATCTAACTATCTGAATAATTATCACTCATCATGGACTCATTGCTGCTTTCACCCACTGTCACTCTTTGCTTGCATGTTCTAATGAAGCAGGGAGGCAGGCAGGTTTAGCTCTAAATTGTTCCCTTAGTTCTCTGTGTTGTCACTAATTGTAGGTTATGGGAGCTCAGGCTGGCAAGCACCTGAACAACTACTTCATGGACGCCAAACACGTGCATTAGACTTATTTAGTTTAGGCTGTGTTCTATTTTTCTGTATCACAGGGGGTAAGCATCCTTTTGGCGATAATATTGAACGTGATGTCAATATTGTCAATGACCGTAAGGACCTATTCTTAGTAGAGAATATACCAGAAGCTCTGGATCTTTTCACTTGTCTCTTGGATCCCGACCCAGAGAAGAGGTAAGACAGTCTACACTTCCAATCTGAAAAGAGTTTTTATGGTCCTTAAATTATTTGTTTATTTGAAATTTGAAGAGTCCTATATTCTAAAACTTTCTGTTGAAGCCTTGCTGTATGAATGATAATAGCAGTTAGTATTATTTTCATGTGATAACGCATTCCTTGTATATGTTGCAGGCCAAAAGCCCAGGAAGTGTTGAATCATCCCCTGTTTTGGACTCCTGAGAAAAGGCTCTCATTTCTCCAGGATGTTAGTGATCGAGTGGAACTGGAAGATAGGGAGAATGCATCGGAACTCTTGGATACATTAGAAAGCACTGCAACAATGGCATTGAATGGGAAATGGGATGAAAAGATGGAAGCTGCATTTATTAACAACATTGGCCACTACAGGCGTTATAAGTTTGACTCCATTCGTGACCTATTACGGGTCATACGCAACAAGTCACATCACTATAGGGAACTCCCCCAGGAGATTAAGGAATTATTAGGGTCACATCCAGAAGGATTTGAGAGTTATTTTTCACGTCGATTTCCAAAACTCTTGATTGAAGTTTACAAAGTGATCTACAGGTACTGCAGAGAGGAGGAGTCTTTCCGTAAATACATGGACAGCAATATAATCTAGCAAACTACTCCTTTCACCCTCCGTACCTCAGTCTGGTTCCTCTGAACAGAGAATAGTCATAGGTTTTGTACATAGAAACTGTAGTCATCTGTTGTACACGTCGATTGTAACTTACATGATTGTAACATCTTTTAGTTTCTTTCTTTTGCCACTGAAGAGACACAGTTGGCTCCAAAGCAATGTAATGTCACCTCTTAACCTCGTATCATACTAGTTGGAACTAAGATTTTCTTGAGTTGAATATTGCCAATAATTTGAGCAGCCTGATCCATGATGGTGTTGATATCTGTGCTTGGCTATGAAGATTTCATATAGGTTTGTCTAGTCAACAACAGAGTGATAAAGCGAGGGAGCTAATTGATGAATTCTATCCCCTCTTACGATTTCTTTTCAGCAAAAGTGGATGGATTGGGAGGGTTTCAAGGAAACGAGCGAGGAGTCTCTTGCTGCATCATGTCAACGCAATTATTTGAAAAAACCCAGTACTGTAAGGTCCAAGCTGAGACTGCTCTGCTTCCACTATTTTTTTCAATTGTGGAGGACAGTTTTTCAGACTCCCAGTATCTTTTCCATCTGGCAGCAATAGGCTACCACATTTTTCCACTGGGACACAAGGTTAATCGAGTGTTGTGCAACTACGGGATGCAATTTTTTCTGCTATATGTATACTGCAGAGAAAGCAATGGAATGTGCCGAGCTGACAAAACCATTTTTAAAGATAAGGAATCTTTTGCGCTCAGATTAGAATTTTTCACGTCATACTCGTACAAGAGGTAGTCAAGCTCCCGTTAGTAGAGCCTGGCATGAGTGAAGATTAGCTAGGAGTCCATAGTCACAATTCTTGACCTTTTCTACTAAACAGCTGTTTCTCTAACCTTGTTTGATCTAGATTCACCAACTCCAATCCACAGCATGAAAGAAAATCTTAGAATAATCCAAATTCGGGTGCAGGAATTTAACCATCCACGAGAGCATAAAGATTCTAAACCAAGGCTAATCGGTAAAGTGACAGGTTGCACCGCAACAAAACATAGCCTATATGCGAGAACTAAAGCTACCCCAAGCACAGTGTGATATTGCCTACATCATGTGTAAATGCGAGCCAAATAATTCAAGATGCGTTTAACTTCAGTTACAATTGGATCCCCCCACAGATTTTATCTCCATCATTTGCTACCCAACACAAATGGCCCACTCATAATCACCTTTTGATCTGGAGTTTGAATTTCTTGCATCACTCTGTTTCCCTGTTCAAGATTTCCCCTTATTTTGGCACCTAAAATTGTTGATCCATATAGCACATAGGTAGGACAAGTAATTCCAATGTCATTTTCCATCAGAAATTGGTGCATAAATCCTGTATACTAGCAAAATTCTCTTGCTAGTTAGCAGGCTAGCACCCCAATTGAACCAAAATGGCTACTGCCTCTGTCCTTGCCCTTCTCCTCCTTGCAATTCTCAGACCACTTCAAAACGTTTCTGCTGTTGGTGTTAGCTACAGCACTCTTGGAAACAACTTCCCATCACCGAAAAAGGTACTCATTGACAAGGTCGAAATCTATGACACAGACCCTGAAATCCAAGAGGAGAGGCATTTTCCAACACCAGAATTGACCTCATCATAGCAGTCGAAAACTACCAAGTGGCAAATATCAGCACTGATACGTCAGCTGCCGATGAATGGTTCACCGATCGTGTGATGTCCTTTATTCCTGTCACTTCCATTGTGCCATTGTTGTTGGTAATGAGTATCTAACAACAGATCCTGATCACCTGAAGCCAAATGCCCTTGTCCAAGCAATGCAAAACTTGCATGTTTTATTTCAACGTGCACATACTCATAGTGTGGCAGTTCTTGCTTCTTCATTCCCTCCTTCAGTTTCAACTTTTGCCACTACACTCATGCCTGTTATGACCTCAATTGTAGGCTTTTTGGCTGACACGGGTGTGCACCTTATATGGTCAATGCTTACCCTTATTTTGCTTATAGGGATAACCCTGGTACGGTCGACCTAGAGTATGCCTTGCTAGGGGATGCTACCGGGTCCACGACCCTAAAGGATATGTGTACAACAATATGTTAGATGCACAAGTTGATGCTATTGGATCAGCTATTGTTGCATGAGGGTCTGGAAATCGTACGGTTAAGATCACCATATCGGAATCCGGGTGGCCATCAAAGGGTGAATCAGGTGAGACAGCTGCCACATCTGATAATGCAAAGACTCATAATACTAGGTTGGTTGAACGTGCACAGTCTAGTAAAGGGACACCAATGAGTCCCAAGGAAAATATACAGAAATTTGTGTTTGCATTGTTTAATGAGAATAAAAAAGAGGGAGGGGTCAGTGAGAGGAGTTTTGGGATGTTTAATGGGGATGGATCTAATTAAGTTGTATGTTGTGGATTTGAGCTGCCAGTTTTGTAGTAGCAATGGAGGGACATCAGGGTTTGGTGAGAAAATGTCGAGTGGAGTAAGCGGTCCTTCAGTTCGGTGTGTAGCTAAACCTCATGCTGATGAGAAAGTGCTTCAAGCTGTGCTGGATTTGTTCTGTGGACCAGGTGGCGTGGATTGCAGAGAGATCTATGTAAGTGGTGACTGTTTTGCACCTGATAAGCTTCATGCACATGCATCATATGCCATGAATGCTTATTACCAAATGCATGGGAGAAACCACTGGAATTTTGACTTCAAGGGCACTGGACTTGTTACTTTCAGTGATCGAAGCTACAAGTTCAAAGACATTTCCTTCTCTTTTTTGCTTAAAAGGTTCTTTGTAATAGAGTTAATTTAATTATATTTTGGTTTTCTGTGTATGATTCGATCAGGTTACGTGATGCCGGTATTCACAGCAATGATTAAGTAGCAAGGAATGGCAGTAGCCTTGTGAGGTTTCTGGCAGCCCTTTAAAAGTATCGTGAAATATGTAATTGCCTTGGTTACTGCCAAAACTTTGCAAAATTCATTTGCTGGTTATTGATCTTGAAGGATGGATCAATTCATGGATTTGTTTGAATATTTTGTCGGTCTGTCTCAGAGAATTAAAGGCATTATCATTTGATTACTCTATTAAAATAGAAAAGGAGTCGGGGGCACGTGGTTCTTTCATGGATAAAAATTTACTGGAGAAGTAGATCGTGATTGTTAGACACGGTTCAGATCTTACTTGAAAAAAGACCTAGGATATCAAGTTATTTGGCTAATTCATGGATCATCGAGTCAACTTAGTTCATCTCTTTCTGTTTTGAGAGGACTTTTATCAGCAAGAGCAGAAAAATTCAGCTAAGCCCATAAAAGATATAGCGCAACTAGAATAGAATTTCTCTTAACATTAATAAGGTAAAAGAAAATTAGGAAACTTCCTAACTAGAGGCTGTAGGTAATAAAAAAAACTGCTGCCAGTGTTTACCTAGTCCTCAGTTTGCGAGGATTAAGGTAGAAATTCCTATTCAATTTATTTCTTCTCTGTATTTGCAGCATAATCCCACGTCCTCAAAGTTGTGCTCTTCTTGCACTTTATTCCTTCGCTTTTCTCCTTTTTTTTTCTTTTTTTCTAGCAAAACTCATTTTTCTGAATATTACAGCAAAATCAACAATCGGTAGGGAGCATGAACGTAACCATAGAATACGGTAAAGGACACACTTATATGAAATCATGCACGGAATTTTTGTTTTTGCTTTTGCAAACTTATATATAGTATGCTGGTAATGTTCAGAAATATACGAGTTTCTAAGCATGTAAATGTAACAGTATGTGGGATGAGGGGGTTGATCAGGCCGGCAACTCGAAGAACCTGAAGCACAAAGCCTGTAGATTGAATTCATAAGTTTTGGTAATACTCAAAACGGAGAGATCATAAGGAATTCCACGAATGCTGAGGGAAATCCAAGAATCATGATTGATGGTTAAACAGGAAGGTTATCAAGTGAAATAAGATGGTAAAGTAAGAGTGTAGATTACTACTCTCAAAAGATAAATATGTTGGTTGACAAGCTTACTTGCTTAAGTTGACGTTGTTCCGGTCATCCTTTCTGTTTCTTTCCTCATGGGATTCCTCCCCAACTCACAGTCCCGATCATTCTCGGATAATGATCTTTCCAACTTCCTTCTTTTAACTGCACTCTTTTCTTGGCCAGCCTTCTCATCCATTAATGATAATAGTCTATGAAGACGCCCAGAACGCGAGGAACCTTGACCATCAGATGGAGATTCTACAGGGGCAGCGCGATATAACTGGCGTGTAATCTGGCAAAAGTGTATGAGGAGGGAAATGAAGCAAGCTAGACCACAAATGAGAAAGAGGCCCCAAAAGCTCTTGAGGTGAAGTCTATCTGATTCAAGCTCAGATGTCTCTGAACTGCACGTGCTTTGCGTCAGCCACTTGTCATGGATCCGTTGGAGATCACCATTCTCTGATAGTGCTAGAATTGCAGTTGACATATCCAAAGCTAAGGGAGAGTCTCTTGGAAACGCCTGGTTTTTGGCAAACACAAATGAGCAGAGGAGAGAATCAGTGGTGAAACTAACCATTCCCTTGACAGGATGCTTATTTATAATGGTAAAATGCACTGTCATGGCGTTGTATGTCAAGGGATCAAGGATGAGTAATCATGCTTGTATAGAAAGATAATTTTGAGGCTAATATTCGTATGAAATAAGCATATTAAAATGTTGATTCACTGTATGGACATATTTTTTGGAAATTTTATCTTTTTTCGTGAATCCACTCCAAATAGAGAACTTTTCATTCCTATCTATGCAACACAGGAACATGTATTCTTTATTTAGATCTAATGCAGTAATGCTTTGCTTTTAGAGTGAGAAAAGAACAGATGAACCAGGAAGCAGGTACGCACAAAACCCCAGCCACTTTTTGTAAATTCTTGACCAACAATCCTGAATGTGCACTGCCTTGAGAGGAAAAGTTCCACATAAGGAAGTTCATCAACAATTGCAGCAACACCCCCTTTTTCAGGACCAAGTTTGAGTGCATCAGCATATGCTTCTGGTGATCCCAAGGCAACAAGCCTAGATTTAGGTATTCCAACTTCCTCTCTCAAATAATATTCAGCAAACGAACCTACCTGGTATCCTACAGGCTCATTGCTTTCCTTCAAGCTTTCAATTCCTTTAATAGGAGAAGATAGTTGCTGCACTGTGAAAATTGAAGTCAAACTTGCAGTGTAGCTTGAGTTGATTATTAAGACCACAAAGAGCCATATAAGTAGCACAAACCGAGCAAGGCTGCTCATAGTGTTTTCTCCTGCAAAAGGTATAGGAAACCAACTCAATCAAATTAATGATGAATCCTTACGACCCAAGATAAGCATAGAATCTGGGCAAGAATCTGATTTCCACTTACTATGAGCGAAAAATAGAGTCGAGAGGCTGAACCTGCAAGGGTTAAGAAAGAAACGGATCAGGCAATGATCATTTTGAGTACTTGCAAAATGTTATTTGGGATTAAATCATTATTGCATTAGTGATATATTATCTGAGGTCTGACCCTCATATCATAAAGTCAGCTTTACTAAAGGGTGCTTGAATTGCAAGAATACAAGTACATAATTTTAGCAAAACAGCATGGTACAGAAATCAAATTACTTCCTACAAGAAAAAGAAAAAAGAAAAAACAGAAACGAAACATTTATAGCAGTAACCGAGAAATGGCAGACACAAATGCGAGAATGGTAAATTTAAAATTTAAGAAACAGTGCATACAGATACAAGGAAATATTTCTCTTTTCTTGAATTCTGAAGAATTTCACAGTGACTGTTACTTCGAAGTTTTTCCTTTTTGTTCTTTTTTTTCCTCTGTCCTCCAATGTGTTGTGTTTTTCTTAAACAAGGAACGAGCCAAAACAATATGAACTGAAGTTTGAAAGTTCCATGTCAAGTATGTAAGCAGGAAATGTATTCAAAAAAACATTTAGGAAGAACTTGTTTCTCATTTGCTCTCATAATTTTTTTGTTTTTTTAAGGGATATGGCACTCTCAGTACGTCCCTTAGGCAACTAAGCACCCAAAAAAACCCAAAGAAGTAATTCCTTTGTTTTCTTTAACATAAATAATGTCAAAGATTTTTATCGACCAACAGCCAAAATGAGATGATAATTTAAAAGCTCACCATAAAACAGTTATTACTTGTCTTTTAGGTGGGCCCCTGAATTCGTCATTTATCCTATGCTCCAGAATCCACACAACTAAGCCAACAACAAGGAAGAAACAAGCAGTGACAATCCACATACGGGCACTGAATGGCCTCAGGAAAGCCCAGGCTCCAGAGTTCAACTTCCTAAATGGGGCCACAACAACCAATCCAGACGTGACATATGGCTGCGTAAAATCAAGGACTTTCGTTCTTTTGGTTACAATGGCAATATCACCAACAGCAGCATCAAAGAACTGCAACAAGAATATGAGTGGGTCAAACACTGGAATACATGGACTTAAACTTGAAGTGCAAACAACTTTACTATGCACTCACACCCGTCGAGATCTTATTCACCAGCTCTGTGTAGCTTGGATTTTCTTTACCATCTCCAAAGGGGACGAACTGATATTGAACAGGATATGGTAATAGACTTACAGCAGCTGTAAAAACATCTATGCAGAAACCCTTGAACGTATCTGTCCCTTGTACTTGTGATACAAATTCTCGGAAACCCACCCGAATTGGCACACCAATTCTCAGTTGCTTCCCATTGTTAGCAAAAGCCCATCCACGTGGCGTAAGCAATGTATCCCCAGGCCAAATGGCATTGTACAATTTCTGGTTTGCGCTTGAACGGTTTGGTGGCTTTGTATAAAGTGTCTCAGGAGGCGTGATTGACAAACCAGAATAATTGGACCAGTAACCAATCCGTCTATACCCAGTTCCAATAACATTAACAACATCATATGCAGGCAGAATAAGAGATCCGTCTATTCCAAACTTAATACGGCCCGTCAAACCAACAAGATCACTCTGCAATATGTTTTTCAGCAGAAGTTTTCCATCATCAAAGATGCTTATTGCCTCAAGGTGGAGACTACTACCTTCCCCAGAAGGTAACCTGGAATCATTAGAAAATGAGATAATACCACCCTGGTTAAAAAATGCATCAAGAGCATGCGCAATTAGCCAGACAGAATCATAAGCATAAAGCCCATAAGAATGCAGCCCCAAAGAACCACCAGTCAATTTGTGCCACCTAGAGGAAAAGGCTCTCTTTCTATCTGAATCTGGTGTGTGTTGACGCAAAACAAGAACCCCTTGCACTGAGTCCATGGTCTCTGATGGGAGAGGAGAAGCGGAATCCAAAACAGACGCAAGCCAATCCGTAGCAATCCATACCCACCCATTACCCATCATTTCAAGGTGGTTTGCCATGGAAAAGATCTTGAAACCCATTTCAGGATACACATGGACAATTACAACCCGAGATTCCATTAACGCGACCTTAACAAGAATATCCGTGATGTCACCCCTATTAACTCCGGAATCTGGGGGAATCCCCACCTTGTAAGATATTCTACAACGTCTCTCTGCAAGTCTATCACCTAGAGCTGACACGCCATTTCGTCCATAATCATTATCAATGAAAATGGCAGTCACCTGCTTCCAACCATAATGATCAACTACCTCTGATATCGCCGCCATTTGGTAGAAATCACTCTGCGTGGTCCTAACAAAAAAGGGGAACTGCAGCGAGTTAAGAGTGGGGTCTGTTGCTGCAAATGACAATAGGGGAACTTGAAGTTCATTCGCGACATGGGATATAATATGGGCAACAACAGAAGATTGCGGGCCAATAATGGCAATGACATCATTCTCCGTGAGCTTCAAAACTGTCACAAACATGATGATTTGAGTAAATAATTAAAAACCCTATCTTGTCCATGATAGGCAGCTAAACACACAAAGTATAATCATCAACTAACATTGATAACATAAGGGGAAGAAGTATTGGTGAATTACCTTCAGCCAAGCCTAGAAACCCACTGCAGTTAGAGTTTTGCATATGAATTTTGAGTTCGGTGCCATGCAGAATGCTAGAATTTGCATTCACATCTTTGACAGCTTCCTGGATAGCAGTCTTGGCAACTCTTCCAATCGTAGATTCGAAGGTAAAAATAGCTCCAATATGCACAACAGCAGGCCTTGAGCTCACATTCCTACTATATCCACTTGTTGAAAACAGCACACAGAAGAGAAAAAGATACGAAACAAACCTAACAGCGTTCATTTCAATTCAATAGCACAATTATCTTCCTCTCCAAAACGAATCCGCCGGCACAAAATTGATTCTGAAGGGCTTTGAACCGTATGTAACAAAACCAGACCTTAATCAGAAGCTTTAACAACAGAAATTTCAAAGACACGAGTAAAATCACTTACAAGCAAGCATTGGTCCCTTTATGCAAATGTGCAAGAAATCTGCAAAAACCGAGTTCTTAAATAACTAGTCAAGCGCTGAAACACGTGCTTCTGTGCTGAGAGAAAACAAAGCATTAGAATCCAAGCCAAAGCATCAACTCAGCCACAACAATGAGCCTAAGCTATGAAATGACATCCAGCTAGTAGAAGCAGGAATAAGATTCTTCTCTCTTTAAGTAAAAGAAAGAAAAATCCAAAAAAAAACCCACGTTAAAGAAATTGCCAGGAAAAACCCCATTGATGAAACCAATAATAGTTCTTCGAGAGCTAAGAACAAATTTATGATGCTATCAACAAACCCTTGATCAAATTCAATGAAAAAGAAATGAAAAATGAAGGGAAAGAGGATGCAGCCAATACAACAACAGAGACTGACCTGAAAAAAGAAAATCCAAATCCAACATGAGAGTTGAGTGGAAGACCAATATTCACACGAAACTTTCTTTTTGGGTCAATAGTCTCTTCATCAATGTGGAATGGGAATTAAATGCTTTGAACTAAAGTAGTACTCAACTCATTGTTCACATGGGCAGAAGGCATCGTTTTGGAGTGTACTTTGGATGGGGTTGAGAGAGACAAATTGCCTACTTTTTTCATTTTCCATGTTTGAAATTTGAGTTTAACATGACATGAAGAATCCCTTTGTTGTTGATAGTTTTGTTGCAATGCTACAACTTCTTTCCATATAATTACACCTTTTTTTTCCGAAGAAAAAAAATATTGCAAATTGATTCTTGTTTGACTTTGTTCGATGGATACCCTTTTGTTTACGAGAAAATAATTTGTATTTAAAAACCGAATTTCAGAAAAGTAAAATAGTTTTTAATGTTGGGTAATATAATGAAAAATAAGTTGGGAAATATTTTCTACTATTTAGCTATGTCATGGAAAATAAATAAAAAAATAATTTATTAATATTTTATTTTTTCAAGTTTATTAAAATAAAAAGGAACAAATCTTACAAATTAAAAAATTGAATGAGAATGAAATTGAAAAAAATATAATTTCATAAATTATCTCAAATAAAATAAATAATAATTAAAATAATAAAAGTTAAATTTAAAAAATAAAAAATAAAAGATGAAGAAATTAAAATAATAATAATTAACATTTTATAAATTATTTTAAATAAAATAAGTAAGAATTAAAAGAATGGGGACCAAATTTGATAGATAAAAAAATTCAATTAAAAAATGACAAGGAAAAAGCAAATGATAATTATAAAATGATGACCAAAATTAATATAAAAATTAAATTATAAGGGATAAAATTGAAAAAAAAATATTAAAAAAATATATAGAGAGAGAGAGCAATCAAAAGTTTGAAGACCAAATTTAATATAATCAGTAAATAATATGTCATTTCTAAATTTTTTATAACTTTCAGAAAGTATTTTCTGTCCAAAATAAAAGAAAAATAATTTTCTAGAAATTAAGTTGAATTTTTTTAATTGAAAAGTATTTTTTATTGATTAATTTTTTAATAACAAATAAACATAAAAAATTTAAAAAATTATTTTTCAAGAAACAAACTATGCTTAATATTTAGCTGACAGGTTTCGCAAGTGTTTTTCAATGAAAAGACGGATTTAGAAACAAATTGGCATATTTAAGTACAGTAACATAAATTATATTATGGTTTATGGCTAAAAACTAGGTCTGAAGAGAGAATTAGACTTGGATAAGATCTAAGGTAACCAATGGATCAGAAGCTAGCGGTGTTCCAGTCACGTGCTTGCATGACTATGGCACTCACGTACAAAGGATAACATGTAAACGGGGTTCTGGGTCGATGGAATGTTGTGGATTCGATGAAGGAAAGAATAAAGGTGGTCTCTCAGGTATTGTGTTTATGTTTTGGTATTGAAAAAATTTAAATTTTTTTATTTTAAATTAATATTTTTTTATATTTTCAAATCATTTTAATGTTATTTTTAAAAATAAAAAAACACTATATTAATGTATTTTTAAATAAAAAAAACAATCAATACAGTGCTACTAAACAGACGGTGATGGAATATGAGGTTGTGAGGAATCTAGACGAAAAAGCAAGCATGGTGCTGCCCAACATGCATGTAAAGTGAAAACGTGTGGATGCAGTATGAGTATGGATACGAGTTGATTAGCATATATATAATCCTTCTTTTGATGTCGCCGTCGTGACCCGTGTTACTTGGTGATATTCCACTCCAACCCCACCAGTGAATGGTTGTCGTTGTTTTTGAAGCCATGGCTTAGACTTGAGGAGAGCTATGGCTTCTGGGGTGAGTGAGCAGATTGAAAGAAAACTCCGCCTCTGTCCCTTCTGTACATTCTTTTCCCGTGCTGGTTTGGCTGCTGGTGTTCAATAATTTGGATTTCAAGATTCCACAGTTCACGAAAATATCCGCTCTTCTTATCTGACTCGTAGGCAATATCACTGTTTGCGCGCAGGCCAATCATTGTACAAGAAGTGTCTCTGTGGTTCTGTGATATATATATATAATAGCTTGAAAAAATAAATTTAAAAAAATTATAAATTATAGTTTTTTTTATAATTAAAAAAAGAAATTTCAGTAGAATCTATATAAAATTACATTATGAGTTAATTAAACAAACATTCTTAATTTGCACCGTACAGTAACATGAAAATAAACATAGCCAAGACCACTCCTGACAACATTAGCTCTGCATTGAATTAAACTAAATAGTATTGGATAATCTCCTAGCATTATTGTTTTTCTTTCAATAATTTTTTTCACATTAACAACAAAAACATTTAATTATTATTTTGGGATTAACGATTAAAATAATCATGACGAAAACAACATATAGCATGTCTTTGACATTTTAAAAAGAGAATAGAGTGATTAAAACAATTATGACAAAAACGATATCTTTCATGTTAGAAAAAACATAAATCTACTTTAAAGTTATTTAAAAAATAAATTTATTTTTATATCTTTAATTAAATATATTTATAACGAAATGGTATTTGATAATTTTATTTGTTTTTTATTTTTATTTTATTTTTTTTGTGTGAAGTGGGTAACTAAACTACACAAAACCCCTAGAAGAAGGAAAGGCTGGAGGTAGCGTCGCAAGAAAGAGGTGATGATGAGAAGTCGTTTGTGGGCCCGCCTGTTTCTTT
>Ga0325414_1001883_pt1 | contig 20754 bp, 15 predicted proteins | sample PopdelMetagenome_8_FD_206183 | JGI IMG/M metagenome (GOLD analysis project Ga0325414, IMG submission 206183) | Populus deltoides microbial communities from Bellville, Georgia, United States - Leaf-PdKOR-R3 | ecosystem: Host-associated > Plants > Phyllosphere > Phylloplane/Leaf | place: USA... | reverse complement strand
GCTTCTTCATGGGTTCCTTGGTGTTTTAGGTAAGAGAAAAAGATGAATCTTTTGAACTGTTAACCATCGGGTTCAAGGGGTGAATTCTCCCTTGGTTTCTTAATTTTGTTGCTTTTATGCTTTTTTTTTAAAGTATAATAAATATGCCTTTGTCCTTGGTCAAGATATGGCAGTATATTATGTTAAAAAAAGTAAATGTTAATTTATTTTTTTAGTTTTGCTTATGGCAAAGTACTTAAAAAAAATTTCACTGTGGTGTATTAAGACATTGCATATAAAAGAAACTTTGCTTTTCATGAAACAAAAAAAATCTAAGAACCTATGCATGTTTTAGCATTGACCTTTTTTTTAAGCATTATTTTATATATAGATAAAAAATAACACAAAAATATTTTGCTAATATTTTTTTTGACTTTATAACAAGTTTATAAAGTTGATTACGACTTTACCAAAATTAAAAGGCTCGTTGGGCCGACATCCAATATATATGTGTGTGATAATTCAAATAAATTTACTTTATTGGTGTTAGAATTAGAAATATTTGTATTCACTAATATCAAAATTTGAAAAACCCTCGATAGTCACTAATATTATAGTTAGGAATATTGACACTAGAATCGGAAATAGTTTTAAAACCCTAATATTCACCAACACCATAATCAGGAATATCGTACTTGTTCTTCATATATTCACCGAAGCCAAATGGAAATATTGTATTTGAATATTCAATGATGTCAGAGTCATGAACGAATATTTGTATTTGAATATTCAATGATGCTAGAGTCATGAATATTATAGGCAAACCATCAATAGCATAATATAACAAATCCTTAGCAAATTAAGATAAAACTAACTATGCAGTCTACTCAAGTAGGACGCTTAAGGGGTGATAGTATTTTCTCTTTTGCGTAATCAGTCCCGTACCATAGAATCTCTGTTGACCAGTTAGAGTTCCTAGTGATCGTAATACTAGGTGACAACTCTTTAAACCAGACTTTTCCCCCTCTAAGAACAAGATGCTAGATATATGTTCGTTTTCCTTAAAAATTTAAGGTAGTCGCGATGTCGGGTGCAACAGAATTGTGACTCTACTGGGGACAATTTTTTTAGACTAAGATTTGTTTTTTGTTTGTTAATTGCTATAATATTTGTTATGTTGTGTTCATTTGGTTATCATTTTTTTACAGCTTTAACATGCATATTTACTCATGTTATCATGCATATATTGGCTATGAATTTGTGCCTTTACACATTGAATATACACAATATCAACTTTAGATTAGGTGAAGAAGTAACGGTACCCCCAATGGTTTTAGTCTAGGTAAGACTTATAAAACTATCCAACTCTCGCTTGATTGTTTACATGGTAGTCGTTGATATGCCAATCTAATATTACTCAAGGCCGCTATCTTCACACTTCTTGTAAGCCTTATATCGACCTTTCGAGGATGATCACTAGGCATGCGAGAAACTCTTTGAAACTAGGTGGTAAACTACTCCATGCACTTAATGGCTAGAACCTACTTATTAGGTTGTGCCTCATATAAATTTCACCAAGGCAAGCTTAACATGTAGCATCTTAATTATAGGACTTGTGGTGTCGCGAGGGCGATGTCAGGATTAGCGCGCTTTGAAATGAAAGTGTAACAACCTGGCTTTTCAAGCCCAAAACAGCGGTGTATACACACACACACACACACACACTTGACACACATTATGTCAGTAATCGGTGAATCTGTTCTCTCTCATTATCAAGATACAATCCATACACCAACATCAAACAACATTTCATTTAAAAATGAATCTTATATGTACATATAATATTATGTTTGCATGATTATGAGTTCACATTAAAAATATACATATATAGACATGAGTTTGCATTCCTATCCTACTAATAGTCATCACGAATTTAAATAGAAAGATCTAAAATGCAACTACATGATTCCTTGCAAAAGTAGGTTCTCGTGTATTGGGTTTCCTAGGCACCTCATTGGTGTGACGTATCTGTTGTAGTACAAAACAATTATAAGAATGTGATTACTTAATAATAATAAGCAGTCTGGCAATTTAATGAAGCATTAACATTATCCCATGTTTGAAGCGTAACATTCGTAGTTCCTTTATGTACTTGGTATGCACGACTTGTAGTACATATAAATGCATCAATTCTTGCAATCAACCATAATCTTAAATTCATTTGTCCTCTTAAATCATCAATAGCCGAGGTTAACTGTTCACTCATCCCGACCATCCACTTCGGATGCCATTAGCCGAATCTAATCAAATGAATTAGATACCATTAGCCGAAGCTAACTGTTTGTCCCGGCCATCCATTCGGATACCATTAGCCGAAGCTAATCGATCATTTGCCAACATTTACCCATTTGGTAGTTTGATATCTATACTAACACAATACGATAACAATTCATGATAGAGCATTTCATAAATCAACGTTATGAAAAAGGAAGGTTGAAGTCACCTACTTGCTCCACCTGCGGGTTGTCCTTGTCCTGACGATGGTTCGATCCCGGCCACACCACCTAAGACATCAATAGTCACAAATCAGTACATTTGTATCTTTGAATCACATTCATCACCATACTTATTTCAAGAGTTCATATGTTCACATTCAAGTGTTCCACATTTTACACCATAATACAATGAAATTGTTACAAACATTTGACTCATTTCTGACTAGGAGGCCTATTGTAGAAATCGGCAGCGAAACCTGATTCGACAGACTACACAATTCGGCAGCAAAAACTAGTTCGCTGTAGGCTGCACAATTCGGCAGCGAAAAATGTTTCGTTGCTGGCGCCACAATTTCGGCAGTGAATGCTACTTCGTTGTAACCAACACGTTTTCGGCAGCGAATGCTAATTCGCTGCAGATAACTTAATTCCAGCAGCGAGTCACAAATTCACTGCAGACAATACAACTTCAACAATGAATCACAACTTTGACAGCGAATGCAAATTCCCTGCAAACAACTCAATTTTGGTAGCGAATTACAAATTCGTTGTAGACAATACAATTTCGGCAGCGAATCCCAAATTCGCTACAAATTACACAATTCGGCAACGAATGTTAATTCGTTGCAAACAACCCCATTTCGGCAGCGAATTTCAAATTCGCTGTGGACAATACAACTTCGGCAGTGAACCCCAAATTCACTGCAGGACACACAATTTAGCAACGAATTAACATTCACTGCAAACAACTCAATTTCAGTAGCGAATTACAAATTTATTGTAGACAATACAACTTCAGCAGTGAATCTCAAATTCACTGCAGCACACACAATTCGGCAGCGAATGCTAATGTGCTGCAAACAACTCAATTTCAGCAATGAATTACAAATTCACTGCAGAATACACAACTTCGGCAGTGAATCACATATTCGCTGTAGGCATGCAATTTGACATTAGGTTCTAGCAAAGTCACATGATTTTAGCATGAACACACACACACACATGCATTAATCAATCCCAGCACATAATCTATTACAAAAGTCCAGTAGAATACACACATGCAATAATCAATTCCAGCACATAATCAATCACAAAAGTTCAGTTTTTGTTGGGAAGGAGGAAGATAAGAAAAGCATGCAGCAGCTGCTGGCAGACTTTAGGAAGAGGAAGGGTCACTTTCTCTCTCTCCTTGCATTCAAAAATCAGCAGCGAAAATAGTGTCACTGCCGATCCAGAAATCGGCAGCGATGGTGAGGTATTTTGGACTTTTTTTTTTGTGTTTACAGAGAGCCTCCTATGAGGTATGTTGTTGGAATGGAAAGGATTTTGGGTTTAATCATAAAATTATGATTAAGGTTCACAAGTGGTCACCTAGTATTATGGTTACTAGAAAACCTATGGTCTGCGAGAGTCTAAGTAAGGATTGATTGTACAAAGGGAAGACGCATCACCCACAGTGCACCCTACCTAAGGTAAACTGCATTGTTGTTTGATTATTTTTCTATGTCAAGTTTCTATCTATTGGTCTTCTTCTAAGGCCTAAGATATATCTTCCTTTGTGAGAGAGTCTCTACCTCATTGGATTTAATCCTAACCATTCTAAAGTTTAAATTTTAGTATCACATTTATTTTACACTTTATATCTTTAATATCTGAGGATGTACTCTATTGTGTAGTTTTACACCTCCAAATATTAAAGTCTATATCTAAACCTTAATATAAAAATGAACAAAATGATTGGTAAAGGGTTTTGATATTTTGGTTAAATCTTAACGAATAATCATAAATTAGTTACGATATCCATTTTATTTTTTTGTTTTTTTAAAACATGAGAAAGATGCAATTTTTTGGTTTTTGTTTTTGAAATATGCTTGAAAATTTTTTTAGGATCTGGTCGTATGCATGAAAACAAAATATTTTTTTTTGTTTTTTTAAAGGGGGAAATTAATTTAAAAGTTTTGAGATTTTTTTTTAATTTTTTTAAGAAATATTTCAGAGAAAACTAGATATTTTAATACTGGATCTGTATCTTATAGTATAAAATACAGCCTAATATTATACAAAATTGATAGAAAAACACGCGATAAATTAGAAATATTTTGAAATGACCCTTGAAATTTTTTTGGAATTCTGTTTTTTTAATATTTTTATTAATATTATATTTCATCTAAATGTACTGGGTTAGGCCGACCTAAATATTGCAAAATCAGCCTAAAAAAAGGTTGGGCCGATATTGGCCCAACAAATTTCGTATGGGATGGACTCAACCAGCTATCTAGGCTAGGCCAGCACAGGGCCGAACCAAACTCGGGGGGTATAATCCCCCCAAGTAATTTTTTTAATATTTTTTTATTAATATTATATTATTATCTAAATGTATTAGGTTAGGCCGACCTAGATATAGCCAAATCAGCCCAAAAAAGGGTTGGACCAATATCAGCCCAACAAATTTGGTCTAGGTTGGACTTGACCAGCTATTTGGGCTAGGCCAGCACAGGGCGAACCCAAACTCTAGGGGGGGTATCCCAGTGACGACTTTCATGCATAACAAATTCTTGTTTTGCGTATAAGATGAAAACAATGGGAACAATGAAGGAGAAGAAGAAGGGAGGAGTGTACCTAGCGTGGGAAGCTGTTGGTGGCCTGGTTGTGGAGCTGGTGGAGAGGGACATTTTTTCTTTACTGGTGCCAAATCTTGGCCACTGATTCAACCTGGAAGGATCTCAATCGTTAGCTTAAAGTAGCTATCATGGGTTGTCAGATTTGTTACAGGAAAAAGGCTGGTCGGGTTGGCCGCTTTGGGATGGTGCCACCAGTGTTGTGGTGTTAATCATAACATATATGGTCCTTTGATTTCTAATATCTCTCAATTACACCTCTGATTAGCTTTTGATTAGCACTTAAAAGTGTATTTTTATCAAGGTTTTATATCATCATTTTGCACTTGAAGTATCAATAACTCCTTAACTAAAATATGTTTTATAATAATAAATCTGATAATATAAGATACCTTTAATTTATGGTAAATATTCATTTTAAATATAGGCCTATCATATAAATCAAAGGGTTGATTGATGAGTTTAACTACTGAAATTGAGAAGACAAAGAAATGGCTAAGCTTATAAAAGAGATACTGGTCCAGTCTAAATTGGAACACCATTTGATTATTAGATCATAACTGGAGTTGTAGAACTTGGATTTAGGTCTAGTTTATATGTTTGGAAAGTTAAGATATAGGCCTAAAACTTTAATGAAGAGTCTAAGATTTAAAAGTGTCATTGTCGAGTTCAAATGGTAGCAACAACGGAGAAATCACAATCTATCCTGCAGTCCAGATACTGTTCAGTGTTCTGCCCATATCTCGAGTTCTAGAAGTCCAAATACGCCGATTTTTGTTTTATTGGAAAGCTGAGATAATGTCCTAGAACTTTCATGAAGACTATCTATTCAAAGTCTGACGTTAGCAATGACATTTTGTTTAGACAAGAAGATAAGGATTGTCACCAAGTCAAGATGTGGCCACCCACTCAACAATTAGTCATCAAATCAATAGTTCTGAATTTTGGCCTTTAAAAGGACGCATTTGCCATGAATTTAAGCATCTTGGTTTTCAGATCAAGATCATATTCTTGCTCTCTCTCTTTATATTTTTGTAATGCTTAAGTTTTGTTTATATTAATATCTTGTTTATGCTTTTCATTTCCTTTCCTTTACTTAGTTAACTTATATCTTATTTATGTTATTATCTTGTTTATTTATGTTTCTCTCTTTCATTATGTTTAGCTAAGTTTATTATGTTAAGGTGAAAAGGTTACACTAATGGTGTAAGAATAAGTATAGTATAAACTTAACATGGATTTTAATATTTGATACTAACATGTTTTGTATTTGTTATCTTGTTCACTTTTAATACTTTGCTTATTAAATGTTTAATCTAGATTTATGTTGTATAACCCTTGGTACAATAAATACTTGGCACTTTCATAGCCCAACCGTATGGTATAATCGACACCTGTGCTATCAAAGAAACTTGATTTGTTGTTAACATAAGTTATAATCATGAATACCTGACAACATTTACAAGTATTAGCATTATTCAAATAAGATAAATAATGTAATCTTTTTAATAATTTATAATCCGATTGGAACTTCCTTTGTGTGTGGTTTTTAATTAAGTAATAAAAAAAGTTTATACTATACTTGTTTGAAATACCATTAATGGATCCTCTAGCCTTGACAACTATTTTATTCTTGTTTAATCCTTATAATAATATCACATCTCAAAGCTCTCTTCAACTCATTTTTTGTTATTATCTATTTCTTTATTTGTAGTTTATACAGTTAACCTCCCTGTGGTTGACCCCGGTTTTGTCGGGTTATTTATTACTTCAACACTCCTACACTTGGGGGAAGATATCAACTCTTTGGTTGTGTTAGCTTCATACTTTCAATTTTGTTTAATTTTGCCCCTAACAAACTTCAATTTCAGCCTCGGATTTCAGTGCCTTTTTCATTTTGTTCCTTAGTCTTGGATTTATGCAATTTGACCCTCAATTGACCATTAAACATTCAATTTTCTTCAATTTCACCCTTGATTTCAATCAATTGGGTGCCCATAGTTCGACATCTTTTGCAAAATGGTTCTTAACTGTGAATTTCTTCAATTTAACATTTAATTGACCCCAAAACTTTAATTTTCTTATAATTTTATCCCTGATTTCAATCAATTGACTTAGTAAAAATTAAATTTAGTCTCCAAAAATTCAAATCTTCTCAATTAAGCCCAAATTGGGTTCTCAAACTTAATTTTTCACCAATCAAGCCTGTAATAAAATTAATTTGACCTATTTAAAGTATAATTAAGTCTTTGCAACTAATTAAATCCTTCACTTGAATCCAAATTAGTTCTTAACCATAATTAAAATTTAAATTGACCCATGATTAAATCAAATTGACCTACTAAAAATCTAATTATATTCTTAGGCTTAATTTATATGTAGATTTGTTTAATAATCATGTAACTTGACATGTGGGTAAAATGGAGTACAATTAGACTTCTGATTCTATCCAAAATTACAGTTTGATTTTTTCTACATGTGAAATCCTTCTAGCTTGCTCTTGCCAAAATGCTAGTCTTTATTTTATTTTTTTGGTTTTTTTATTTTGATAGAAAGGAGATGTATTTGGGGAATAACCCAGAAATAGGTTATGACATGTGGGTGACATAATGGCTGCTAATCATGAGATCACAACTATTGAGTATGAGTTTGAATTTGTGTTTTGTGCATTATCTTGCAAAGCTGGAGTTACCTAGAAGCAAGACTCAAGCAGTAGCATGTTTTGGATCTATATCTTCCTCTTTTTGTTTGTTTTTCCTCTAGTTCTTCATCTTTTTTTGTTTTTCCTTACTATTGGTATTCTTGTTTTTTTCAGTTCCTCTGAGCTTGATCACGGATAGTGCGGTTTTGAAAGCGGTTCAACAATCCCTCTCCCTTGATTGCAGCTCTGCTGTCTCTACTGCTAATGCTTCCCCTATTTTTATTGCCAGCTGTTGCGATATCGTGGTCACACAAATTAATTACCCTAGCTTCAAACACAACACACAAAATAGCATAAGACAAGCAAGGGGTCGATCCCACGAGGAAGGTTCAAGTCAAATTTTTATGCTAGATGATATGCAATTTGAGGGGGGGGTGTGGACGTTATATAGGCTAAAGCAAAAGAAAACAGAAAACTATCAAACAAAATTTAATAAAATCAGAAAATTATCAAGAGAACAAACCTTGGTCGCAAGTAAACATCCACCTACAGAAATCAGAAATGATCATGGAAACAAAACATCAATTTATATTCTGAATATTTATCTCTTCTTAACATTGGTCAGTTAACGGATCCGCCGTATAGCTAACCCTAACCACCAAACAACCATAGTGTCCGCACTAGTAATTTAATTCAATGGCAGCCTTAAGAACTAGATAAGTTGATTAATCATGAAAACATAACTGTTTGCAGTCTATGTTTGATTTGATTGAATGTTCTCCCTAAGATTAATAACGTAGATCCACCACAATTATTAAACTTAGTTGCTTCATAAGTTCATATACCATAACTCCGGTTTTGATATCAAACTTTGCAATAGATTGTCTACAATAATAACTTAGAGTCCGCTTTAGCAATTAAAATAAACAATCATAGGAAAAATAAGCATAGAAGAACAAACATATTCATCATATAAACAGAAAAGAAAAGGTAAAATAAATCTCACAGTTCTTGAAATCTGAAGGTTTCTGTGTCTTTGCAACCAAGAACAAGTGTTTAGCCTTGCATGTTTGTTGAACAACTAATCAAATAAAAAGAAGAATGCATGATTTAGGGCTTCTTAGAGGAAGGGAGCGTTTCTCTCTTCTTGGCTGGCTGCCCCCCTTCTCTTCTCTCATTCTTTTTATATCCTAGGAGACCCTAGTATCTATTTTACAAAATAATCCTCCCTTAAGTAGACTGTTTACATTTAAGTACTTCAATAACTATTTTCCTAAAAAGGAAGAAATATCCTTCCATAAAATCTTCAAGCTTTGACTTAGAGGAGCTAAATTGCTGAAATAAAAACTTGGATATCGGTTTAGATGCTTCGAAACGTAATTTGGACTGTTTCTTCACGAAACCTCTTTGCTGGCAGAATTCAGTTGTCATCTTTGAAAACTCATATCTCCCTAATATGACATCATTTTTGGCTGAAATTTTAAGCGTTTATAGGTGTTTGAGTTAGGAATCCAAAACAATTAAGTTTGCAGCAATTGGACTTCTGTAACTCTAGATATTTAAGTTGGAATGGTCAAAGGTCAACACTAGCAGATTGCGAGATTTGACTTTGAAAGCTGCGATTTCCATGCTCTTCCTTATTTTATTTCTTGCCTTAGATGCCCAGAAAGGTATGGATGTTAGCTTTTTAATGCCACTTCATTTCGTCCTCTAGAGCTCACGCTCTGCACAAAACATCGACTGAAGGTCAAATCTGCCAATTATCTCCAATTTACTCATTTTAGCATCTTTCATTCAAAAGTGCCTTCAAAACATAAAACAAAGAATATCAAGGCATTTTATATATAAAACATAGGCAAAACACTAGTTAAATGTGGGTGAAACTATCGAATAATATGGTTGCATCACCAGCCGTTTTATTTGAAGAAGATAATGAATAGTTTCAAAGAAACGACGCCGTTTTCAATTTCAAATGGATATTTCTAATTTGGTCCTTGGATGTTTTTTACAATTTTGTAATCAAGACACCAAATAAATTGTAATTAGATCCCTTGATTTTACCACCTTTTCCGGTTTGGTCCTTGGTTTCGGATTGTTTCAATCAAGTCCCTAATTGGCCATCAAACTTCAATAATGATGCAATTAAGCCCCTAATTTGACTAAATCAACTCTTTAAAATTATAATTCGACTTCAAAACTTTAATTTCTTCCAATAAAAGCCTAAATTGACTTAAAAATCAATTTTTTTTGCAATCAAACTCTCCATAAATTCAATTAAACCCTAGATAAAATTTAATTGAGTCCATAAACATCTGATTTTGAACATTTCTTCCTCAAATTGAATTGTCCTTGTCAACAGGGCTCTCACTAGTTGAAAATATACTGTCAAATTTCAATTCTTGTATTTTTTAACCTCCCCAACCAATTTCTAGCTATTTTATGGGCATTCCAGCATCATTTTCTCACTCCCATTATTTTTTTGGATTCCTTCTGAATATATATTTTTTATATGTATTTTTTTGTATTTTTTGTATTTTTTTGTGTGGGAACCCAAAAATGAGTAACAACAGATGCCCCCTTTATACAATGCTTACGAAGCAAAACATCATCAATGTCTTGTATAGTAAGCTTGTAAAGAAAAAGAAAATGATCTCATTATCTTAGGTGACCTGCCCCTTTTGAAGAAAACTGGTCTACTTTCACGGGTGACCTGGCCACACATACTCACACTATTCTATTTTCACGGGCGACCTGCCCACACATACTCAAAGTGGTCTATTTTCAAGGGCGATCGACCCACACACTCACACTGGTCTATGTTCACGGGCGACCTACCAACACATATTCATCATGGTCTAGTTTCAGGGGCGACTGACCCACACACTTACACGGTTTATTTTCATGGGCAACCTGCCTACACACTCATACTGGTCTATTTTCACGGGCAACCTACCCATACATGTTCAGCCTGGTCTATTTTCAAGGTTGACCAGCCCACATACTCACACTAGTCTATTTTCATGGGTGACCTACCCATACATACTCACTTTTGATTGGGTTTACCTAAGATCCCATCTGGCAATCGAGAACCAAAATCTGTGCGGTTGGGCTAAACTGAGATCCCATCAGGCGATCCCCTTTAACCAAAACCAAAATCTATGCGGATGGGCTAAACTAAGATCCCTTCCGGTGATCCCCTTTAACCAGAACCAAAATCTGTGTGGTTGGGCTGACTTGAGATCCCATCCGGCAATCCCCTTTAACCAGAACCAATTTTTATGTGTGGTTAGGCTAACCTAAGATCCCATCTGGTGATCCCCTTTAACCAGAACCAAAATCTGTATGGTTGGGCTAAACTGAGATCCCATCTAGCAATCCCCTTTAACTTGAACCAAACTATGTGTGGTTAGGCTAAACTGAGATCACATCTAGTGATCGCATTTAACCAGAACCAAAATCTATGTGGTTGGGCTAAACTGAGATCCCATCTAGCGATCCTCTTTAACTAGAACTAGAATTTATGTGTTCTTCCTGGTGGCAGGGTTTGAACTTTCTTCTTTTGTTATGAGAATTTCCTAATGGTAAGGTTCTTCTCATTTTTCTTCTTGATGATAGGGTTTGATCAAAATTTGCTCTTGATGATTTCTTTCTTTCTTTCTTTCTTTTTGTGATTTTGCAGGACTGACATCGGTCCTTTTTGATTGTAGGGTGACATCTATCTTTCCTGATGACTGAAATTAACTGGGTTTTTCTCGATGACAAGGTTGGAAAACTTGGTGCTTCCTGATTGTAGGGTTGACCTGAAGACTCCTCATGATGACAAGGTTGATATTCTCATTTCTTTTAGATTTTCCTAATAATAGGGTTCATCTCATCTTCTTCCCGTTTTAGGGTCACAACCATGATTCTCTATTATTATCAGCTCAATGATTCCTTTTTCTTTTTCATTTTCTTTTTTTTTCAATCTTACTGGACTTCTTTGAAGATTTTCCTGTAACGAATAAAAATATGTGTGCAATTCTTTGAGGTTAGATGACATGCATGCATCCTTACCTGATTTGAAATATAGGTCCCCCCTTTTTGATGTTCCATCATCATAGGGTGCCTTTGTTTGCTATCCAAAACCTTCTTTTGCTTTTTCAATGTACTGGCCCGTTCATGTGCTAGTCATCCACTCTACTGTAAATGCAGCGCCTATCCTAGGCTATCTTCGATGATTACTGGTTTCACTATTTATCAAGCTTGACAATGGCCTCAAGTGTGGTGTTGCTTGATTTGTCATAAAGGAGCTTAACAAATCGTTCATCTCTTGGATTCTCTTGAGAATCGTCCTTTGATTAGCAATGTGCATCCTACCAGCACTCATCAAGAGATTTTCTGGTGTCGTCCTCATCTTAGATTGCTAATCATCTACTGACTTACCTTCAATATGATTTGAATTATCTTTCTTTGAACCACTTTGTCCTCAGTTCACTGATTCATTGTTTAATCATTTTTTTATTGCCCCCTAGCTGATCTGAATACTACTTGTTTTTTCTTTTCAGGGTCCATTGTATTGCCCCTGGCTGCTCAACTTTTCAAAAAAATATCGAGAAGTATTGATGTCACTTCTGTCAAGGATTTTGCAAACTCGATCAATGCTTTTCTTGTTTGATAATCTTTCTTGTTCGGGAATCAACTCTCATATTTCAAAGATCATGTCTATTCAAAGTCTAATTGTTGAAATGAAATTAGAGATGTCATTTTTTAAAAAAAGTATTTTTTTAACTCAAGCTTCTTCGATCAAAGATCCAACCCATGTTATTCAATGTAATCCTTTGATTGTCTTGTATTTTGAAAAACAAAAATTGACCCGTTGTAAGAATAAAATGGCATTTCCCATGGTTTTTTGTGTCAGTTTTAATCTTTGATCTTGGGTATATCATTTGATGGTCTGTGATGAGGTGACCTTCTGGGAATTTCAAGAAACAAGATGTTCAAGTCAAAACTTGAGGCTTTATCGAGAAAGACTGTTTTTTTAGCACCTATTTTATCAGCATGCATAATAACCAGTAGCTTAGTTCATGAAGTCATAACTCTTATGGATAGAAGCTCTTCAAGTTTTGAGAGTGCCATTTATCAGTTCCAATTGCTTACTTGATTAAAAAAGGCTTTTAAAATCACATAATACAGGTTATGGTTCATGGCTATGAAAGAAGAGGAATTTTACAAGCTTAAAAGGTGTTTGAGGGTTTCAAAGACCTCGGATCAACATCAAAGGCTTCATCATGGATACCAAAAGTCTTGTTTGTAGCTCAGTAATTTTTTTTTATATGACTTTCACATAGCCTTCCTCAAAGTTTTCTAACATGCCCCCAGTATATGTCTTCTTTCTTTTAGCTCTCTCTCAAACGTTGGACTTTTATTCTAAGCCTTCCTTTATTAATTGACTCTAACATTGTCCTCGTCTTTGCTAACATAAATCTCTTATTTCCCCTAGTATGGGGTGTGATCCTGGCCAGGGTTTTTTTGAAAAGAAATATTCTATCAGGTTCAAAATGGGTTTGTAAAGGATAAATATCTTTAAAAAGTGAGGGGATATCAAAGATGACCTTTTCTCATTTCAAGCAAGGTCAGTTAGAACCAATAAATTTTGACCTCATCTAGTGTAATGATTTGGACTTATAAGAATCATGATTTATAAATCCATAACTACCGAATCCACTATATGTTATTATACATATTGCTAAAACTTAGCTATATGATGTGTGGTTCAGTTTCAGGAGGTATGAGTTTAAAATTGTTTGGTCACCTCATGTCATTTTCAAGCATCGAGTCATTTCTGCAATCAAAACACTTCCAATCTTTTAGGATTGATTAGCCTTAATTTTACATGTTGGAGTTCGATAAATTTTTTTTGTCAAAATACACATTGAAATAAACATCTCATGCTTTCAGAACAACAAAGAGATAATGAAAAGACATGTTTTATTAAAGGATGAGATGTGACCCCAAAACAAAATGCAAGATGGCAAAATCCATAACAAAAATGATTGACAGTTCAACACTTTTCTTGGATTAGCTACTCTGGCAATATCTGTGTTTTGTCGAGCAATTTCGATCACTTGTCATTCTGAGGATGTTGTGGTGACAATATGGCCAATGACCTCATCTTTCATAAATTCAATTTGCCTCTTGTTCACTATCCTCTGAACTCGATTCTTGAAATTTTTGCAACTGTTCAACTGAATGGCTTGAAGTCCCCCCATGATATTCAAATCTTGTTTGGATTATACCACCTAGAAAATAGTGGTTGTATGGGATTTAACGAACTCGAGGCGACAAGTTTGGAATCTAGCAGATTCTGTTAGGCAAACTTAAGTGGCAGAGGTAGGTTAATCTTTAGCAAAGACATTGAGTAGTTGATGCTTGAGTGAGACTTGACTAGACCATATAACCATGGTTTCCCACCTTCAGAGTCATCTCCTAATTCATCTCTCATCATTATTCTGGAATCTTGGGCAGAACCTTCAATCTTTCCCATCTACATAGCTTGTTCAATTCTTTCAGCAATCCTCACAATATCATGTGAATCTTCCAATGTTGTTGTGGTTCTTTAAGGATTGTTGGAAACTTTCCAATAGCTAGGTGATCTTGGCAGTGCATGGACTGTTGACGTGTGGAAACACGTGTCATCTCAACTTGAAGAGAGCCTGAAAAACTCCCTTTTCTCATTTTCGATTCATCATTGACAGTGCAGCAAACAGACTCCTGTAGAGGGAGGGAGCTCTGCTATGTTAAAGTTTTAGTCTTATTTTTATTTTTCAGCCCAGATCTGTCTCTTCTCCCTACTTCTGTGTTTTGATGCTGACACTAGTGGGAAACAATCAAAGATGATTTAACACTACTACACCCCTTCTTTGATTCCTCATTGGCAGATTCACAAACAGATCTCTGCATAAGGAGTTCTACTCTGTTGAAGTTTGATGCTACTCTTGTTTTCTTTATCAGGTCTGTCTCTTCTCCCTACTACTGTGTTTCAGTAATGCAACTGCCGGGAGAAAGTTTTATAGAATATGAAACTACTACATCTCCTCTTGTATTCCCCACTTGCAGAGCCACAAACAGATTTTTGTAGAGAGAGCTCTGTCATATTGAAGTTCAACATCTGCTCATGTTTTCAGACCAGGTCTAACTTTTTTGCCTATTACATTGTTTCGATGCTGAAACTGGTGGGGTCAATTTTCATATCATCTAAAACTACTACATCCCTTCTTGTATTCCCTACCCGCAGAGCCACAAACAGATCTCTGTAGAGAGAGCACTACTATGTTGAAGCTCAAGGTATACTCATGTTTTTTAGATCGGGTCAGGCTTTTCTGTTTACCATTGTGTTTTGGTGCTCTTGCTGATAAGAGAAAGTTTTGTAGCATATGAAACTACTGCATCCCTTCTTGCATTCCCCATTAATAAATCCATAAACAAACCTCTACAAAAAAAAGCTCTGCCACGTAGTAGTTTAGTTTCTAATCATGTTTTTTTTCTTAAGACCAACATCCTGTGTTGTTGAACTGGAATTGAGTTCACAGTGAGGTGACTTCAAAGAAGGCCAATGCACATGGCACAGAAGGCTGATAGCTATTGGGTGCCATTGAAAGATATGGAGGCAGTGAACAATTAACAGTGCAAATGAACCAGAAAGAAGATCCTCTTTAATTGATGATAGAAGGTGTTGTTGTTGTTGTTCGCGACTGAAATGAAAGAGAGGCGATACAACTTTGAGGTTGTGATCGTTGTTAGTGAAATGTTGAGGAAAAGAGTTCATTATTTTTTCTTGTGTGGAACGCGAACTAATAGTGCTTCTATAAGAGGCTGTGCAGACGTTCTCTTTCCATTCTTGACACTCAGCACTTGTGCAAGCAGATCCGCGAGTCTAGCTACTTCACCTTTGATGCTCTTAACTTCATTTTGAAAATGGGCATCCAACTGAGCTATTTCTTCATTTTCCATCTTTTAGGTGTAGCAAATATTGGGTGGGGGACCTACGTTTCAACTAGGCAATAAGTATGATAAATGTATGAGTATGTTTCTATATGATGAGCTCGCCCTTCCAAGTTGACACATGGTCGTAACCCTTGCATTATGATTTTGATTCTTGCTTTACTGCAAAAAGTTCCTGAGTAACGACCATTATGTCAACCACAAGTCTTGAGTTCAAGATGCTTCAAGAAAGGCTTACTTTGATGCAAAACAAAAGGTGACATAACACAACCTAAGGGCAGGTTCTATTCATTAAGTAAGACAAATGGTAGGTTGACTATCTAGTCTCAAAAAGGTCTCATATCTGCCTAAAGGCAGGTTCTATTCATTTAGAAGATTGTGTGTGCTTTCTAAAAGTTAAAGTATGTGATGTATGAGGCAGTTCAATGCAATGCATGAACATATATGTACATAAATTAAAGCATGTAAGAAAATAAATAAATAAGCTTATTAACAGAAAACATGCAAACTAAACAAAACAATTATCAGACAAAAACAAAGCTTAGTCCACAAGGTCCTCAGCGGAGTCGCTATTCTGTTGCACGTGTGCGGCATCGCGGTGAAAAATTCTACTCTCATATGTATATTATCTATCTATCAAAGATGGGAAGATAAGGAATTCTTGTCTTTAATCAGTGAAAAATTGGAATGGGAGTCGTCACCTAGTATTTTGGTCACTAGGAACCCTAACTAGTCTCAGAGATCGAGTACGGGGACTAGTTGCGTAAAGGGAAGGTATTAGCATCCCAAGTACGCCCTACCTAAGGTAAGCTGCATTGTTTTATTGTATGATAAAGTTTAAGGTCTTGTCGTGTTTTCTAGTTGTTTGTTCGTCTACTGCTTAAGAAAAGTCCTTCTCGGTAAGGAGATCTTTATCTTATTGGGTAAAACCTAACCGTTCTAACATCAACAAAAAAAAATTAATATCTGGGATACGTCTTACGTATAAGGTCGTAACCCCAGATACTAAAAGAAAACAAAATATTTTTTTTGAAATATTGGCCTAGTTCTCGTAGCTTTAATAAACTGGTTATTAAAGCCAAAATGCATGCTAATACATATTTTTTAAATTTTCTTTGTTGTATGAAAATACAATATGATTTTTTATTTTTTATTTTTTAGAGACTTGGTCGTATGCATGAAAACAAAACATTTTATTTATTTATTTATTTTTAATGTTTTGACAAAATCAGGTATTTTAATACCAGATTTGTATCTTTACAGTATAAAAATACAAACCAATATTGATAAAAATCCAGTAACATATTTGCGGAAAATCACAATTTTTTTTGAAATAATTTGTGAAGATAATATATATATATTTTTCAGGCTGGTCCCAGCTCGACTCATGTGGTTGGGCTGGACCCAGCAGGCCTAGCCGAGTCACTAGCCCAAACCAGTGACCCGGCTGGATTCATTCCCGCCAACGTGCATGAATAAGTCACACACGCTTGCTACAACCACCATGTAATTAAATTCTAAGTGCACAGTGTTTTGTGCATTATCTTGCAAAGCTGGAGTTACCTGGAAGCAAGACTCAAGCAACAACATGTTTTGGACCTATATTTTTCCCTTTTCGTTTGCTTTTCCTCTAGTTCATATAGTTCTTCCTCTTCTTCTTTTTTTCCTTGCTACTTTTTTTCAGTTCCTCTGAGGTTGATCACGGATAGTGTGGTTTTGAAAGAGGTTCAGTCGCGAGACGTGCCTCCCCTTGACTGTAGCTCCGTTATCTCTACTGCTAACGCTTCCCCTGTTTTTATTGCTAGCCATTTTATTTGAAGAAGACAATGAATAGTTTCAAAGAAACAATGCCGTTTTCAATTTCAAATGGATATTTCTAATTTGGTCCTTGGATGCTTTATACAATTTTGTAATCAAGACCCCAAATAAATTGTAATTGGATCCCTTGATTTTAACCTTTTCCGGTTTGGTCCTTGGTTTCGGATTGTTTCAATCAAGTCCTTAATTGACCATCAAACTTCAATAATGATGCAATTAAGCCCCTAATTTGACCAAATCAACTCTTCAAAATTATAATTGGACCCCAAAACTTTAATTTCTTCCAATAAAAGCCTAAATTGACTTGAAAATCAATTTTTCTTCCAATCAAACCCTCCATAAATTCAATTAAACCTTAGATAAAATTTAATTTAGTCCATAAACATCTGATTTTGAACTTTTCTTCCTCAAATTGAATTGTCCTTGTCAACAAGGCTCTCACCAGTTAAAAATATACTGTCAAATTTCAATTCTTGTATTTTTTAACCTCCTCAACCAATTTCTAACCATTTTATGAGCGTTCCAGCATCATTTTCTTGCTCCTATTATTTTTTTGGATTCCTTCTGAATATATATTTTTTATATGTATATTTTTGTATTTTTTGTGTGGGAACCCAAAAATGGGTAACAACAATACTAATGAAGGTTAAAGAAGAAGTAAATAAACAGTGGGATGCTGGATTCCTTGAAGTAGTCAAATACCCTCAATGAGTGTCTAACATTGTAGCAGTACCCTAAAAAGACAATAAGATTATCGTATGTGTGGACTTTAGAGATTTGAATAAGGTAAGCTCGAAGGATGATTTTCCTTTACCTTACATGGATGTACTTATGGATAATGTTTCTAAGAGTTCTACCTACTCTTTCATCAGTGGTTTCTCTAGGTATAATCAGATTAAAATGGCCAAGCAGGACAAGGAGATGACTATATTTATCACCCTGTAAGGAACTTTCTGCTATAAAGTGATGCCATTTGGGTTAAAGAATGTTGGGACAACTTATCAAAAAGCAATGGTGACACTTTTTAATGACATGGTGTATAAAGAAACTGAGGTGCACATAGATGATTAAATCACTAAGTTTAAAAAAGAAGAAAATCATATCCAAACTCTCAAGAAACTATTCAAAAGATTGAGGAAATACTAGTTGAAGTTAAACCTTGTGAAATGCACATTTGGAGTGAAATCATGGAAGCTACTAGGGTTTGTGGTAAGTAATAATGGCATAGAAATAAACCCTGATAAAGTAAAGGCCATGCAAGCTATGTCATCTCCTAAGACTGAAAAACAAGTTCGAATCTTTTTGGGGCGTTTAAACTATATTGCTCAATTCATTCCACAACTTACAACCACTTGTGATATAATCTTCTGACTACTCCGAAAAAAGAATCCTGGGGTATGGGATGAAGACTATCAGGAAGCCTTTGATAAGATTAAACAGTATTTTCAAAAGTCACCTTTATCGGTACTACCTATTCTTAGAAAGCCTCTCATTTTGTATTGAACAATTACTAAATCAACTATGGGTTGTGTGCTTTGACAACATGATGAGTATGAAAGAAAGGAGCAAGCCATCTATTATTTTAGTAAGAAATTCACTGAGTGTGAATCTTGCTATAGTATAATAGAGAAGTTGTGTTGTAGTTTGACATGGAGTGCAAATAGGCTTCGACAGTACATGTTGTACTATGCCACTTGGTTGATCTCAAAGATGGAACCACTAAAATATATCTTTGAAAAGCCTTACATGTCAAGTAGAATAGTTAGGTAGCAAGTTTTGTTATCTGAATATGATATCATCTATAAGACAAGAAAATTTATGAAAGAAAGTGCAATTGTTGATCATTTAGCTGATAATGCCTTTGAGGACTATAAACCATTAAACTTTGACTTCCCTAATGAAGATGTATTAGTAGCAGAAAAAGAAGAAGAAAGTGAATGGCAGACCATGTATTTTGATAGTGCAATAACTGTGTCTGGTAATGGGGCTGGTGCTATAATAATTTCCCCGTAGGGAAAGCAATATCCTATTGCAATCAAGTTATAGTTTAATTGCACAAACAATACTGCTGAAGATAAGGAAATGAGAGGTATATGGGGACTCAATGTTAATAATGTGCTAGGTAAAAGGTGAATGGCATACGAGAGATGAGAAACTGAAACCATATCAAGAATATCTCTCTAAACTTGCTAAAGATTTTGATGAGATAGAGCTTACACATTTAAGAAGAGATAAGAATCAATTTTCTGATACTTTGCAACTTTGGCCTTTGTGGCTATAATTTTTTTTTTTATCAGAATGTAATGTAAGTATATTAAAATCAAAAGTGACCATGCTAAGAATTAGCAAATACATAAATATTTACAAATAAAAAGGAGCAACATGCTCCCAATAGAACATACTAGAAACAGCCAAGTGAACACTGACTGCCCAGGGATACAAAACCTGGAATATATCAAATTAAAATCAATAAGAGAACAAGCTCCCTACCAAAAATGCCACGCTGGGCTGAGGAAACATTAAGACAAAAGGTTAACTAAGAAACCAGATCATAAAGGTGGTGTCAAGGTTAACCCGAATCCAACAACCCAAAGGGAAGAAAAATAGCATGTAGAGATAGCACAGTGCCCACAGTATTCCAAGCTAACTTTTGATAAAGAAAGCCAGCAACAGATCACAGTATGATTTCCACATAGATCAACATTGCAACAAACGCAGAAGAAGATAGAATCAGTGTCACAAGCTGGTGAGGAGCCAAGCTTTCATGTAACTAGCCATAAACACATGTATAACCTCCATTAAAAGTACATAATTAGAAACGTCCTCTATCCAGCCATTACAAGCAATGAATAACCACTACAAGATTTCACAATTTTACCGATGGAACAATTCCGTCGGTGTATGATTAGAAGTTCGTCGGTAATTTTTTTACCAACGTCATCACCGACGGAATGCGTTCGTTGGCATTACCTTCGTCGGTGATTCCCCATTCCGTCGGTATATGTTGCGATGTCGCGGTCGCACAAATTAATTATCCTAGCTTCAAATACAACACACAAGATAATATAGAGCAAGAAAGGGGTCGATCCCACGAGAAAGTTTCAAGTCAGATTTTTATGTTGTACGTTATGTAATTGGGGGGATTTGGTTTGTGATTATCTAAACTATGGCAGCAATTAAACTAGCAAACAAAATTAATTAAAACCGAAACTTATCAAGAAAA
>Ga0325414_1001882_pt1 | contig 20754 bp, 10 predicted proteins | sample PopdelMetagenome_8_FD_206183 | JGI IMG/M metagenome (GOLD analysis project Ga0325414, IMG submission 206183) | Populus deltoides microbial communities from Bellville, Georgia, United States - Leaf-PdKOR-R3 | ecosystem: Host-associated > Plants > Phyllosphere > Phylloplane/Leaf | place: USA... | reverse complement strand
TATATAGAGATGGAGGGATGAAACCCGAAAGTTTATTTTCACCGAGCAGAAGACTAGTTAATCTCTTCAGTCGGCCTAAATATTTCATATTTTCAGTATATTTTGGTGTTGTTCTCCCTTCTTTCCCTTCTTTTTCATTCATGTAAAAATATAGTTCTTCGTCAGCTATATTGATAGTTACAGACACGATTCAAAGTTCAACACAAGTTAAAGCTGGGTTGCCATGTAAACCTATAAGTGTAGATATGTAGATTTATTCTAAAATAACATTGTTTGAATATTTAAAAAAAAATCTTTGAATTGACCTAATTAAATTTTCTATGAGTTTGATAAGATAAATTGAAGTGATGAGTTGATGAATTAAAGCATCGTTAGGAATGTGGTGCACATCGTGTTTTTAAAAAGTTAAAAAAAATTACTAAAAATTAATTTTTTATGTGTTTTGGATCATTTTGATGCGCTGATCTCAAAAATAAGTTTTAAAAAATAAAAAAAATATCATTTTGATACATTTCAGCATGAAAAACACTTTGAAAAGTAACCACAACCACACTCCTAAATAGGCTCTAAATCACTTTAATTTGATCACATCAACTTTATATATAGATTAAAAATAAATCTACCTTATACAAAGTTTGAATGTTAATTAGTTAATTTTATGAATTTAATTCATAATTAAAATTATATTTTACTAGAGAGTATTTTTAGATATTTTTAATATATATATTAAAACCCATTATACACACTTAATAGTTAGATTAAGGTTTTAAAAATTTGTATTTAAAATTGTGATGTATGATGTTTTAAAAAATGATTTTTATTTAAAAATATATAAAAATAATATTTTTTTATTTACTATTTTTAACATAAAATTTCAGTAAATCAAGAAAATAAAAAAAATTAATTTAAAAAAATTAAAATCTAAAAAATACGTTCCAACAACAATCGCAAGAATCAATTATCAAACAAACCCCAAACCCAAAATGATATTCTTGCTGGGCTCCAGATTGATACATCAAAGCCCTATCGCCATCCCAAATCAGCAAAGCTTCGACCAGGAAGCAAGCGAGAAAGAAGAGAGATGCGTGCTTCATTTTGAAGAAGATAAAGAAGGGGCACTTTGCCTTGGTCTTTTACTTGGAGAAGAAGAAGAGGAGGAAGAGCAGTTATGGACGAAGAAGCAGTAGTGAAATTTGTGGAGACATATTTAAAGAAGAAAGGGTTCAAGCAAGCAGAGCTCGCTTTCCATGAAGAAATCCAGCTGCAGCATCAACAACAAAACAACAGCAATAATGCTATCAGTATCCACTCGGATCCTGATCTCTCTTCCCTCCTTCACTCCCTCTCTCAGTAACTCACGAACCCTACTCTTTCTTTCTTTTTAGTTTTTACTCAGCTTGATGCTTTTGTAGTTTTTTTTCTTTTTTTTTAGCACAGAGTTCTAAATTGCTAAAGAAATAATGGGTTCTTGAATAAGTTAGTAGTCAAGGGTTTTAGCTGGTTGTGCACTGATTTTATTGTTGGAGAAGAAAGAAATGGCTTTCATGGGCAATGTGAAATGAGCAATTTTAGTGTATTTTTGTGATTCGAATATGTTACGAATTTAAGTAAGCATAGAGAGTGAAAAATTTATCTGCTTTTATACTGTTTAATTTGGACATTTTTTGTTTCAAGATTTGAGTTTTTTAGAAATGTATTTAGGGTTTTAGCTGAAGTGAGGGAAGTAAACGGTTTAACATTAGTGAAAAATAGGCACTTTTAATTCACATTGAGAGTGGAAATTAGTCATTGAAGTAGTTTTATGTTCAATTACTTTCTGGAATTTCAATGACACTGTAACAATCCTTTGGAAAAAAGGAAATAAGAGGCACTTAAAACAACAATGTGTGCGAGAAACCCTCATTATGATTCTAAAATTGATTGGTCGAGAGTGAAGATTTTGAATAAGAATTTGAAAGTAGAAATGGCTCCTTGAAAATGCTCAATTTGGAGAATTTTATTTACAAGGGAATGAGAATGTCCTTTTCTTTCAAGTTTTTTAACAGTTTGGTTATTCATTCGGTCTGGAGACTGTGGTTATTCATTTCCAAAATAATTTTATTTTTGTCATTCAGACCAGAGGATAGTCCGGCACGTTACCAAGATGAGTATAGTAAACTAAGGTCGTGGGCTTATAGTTCGCTTGATCTGTACAAGGTAAACTAGTGATTAATTTCTTCTTTGTGCATGGGTCGACATGTACATATTTATTTTGGCATATGATTTTTGTACTTTGCTGATGTGGGTTGCCTTTGAACTCCGCAGCATGAGTTGCTTCGTGTGCTTTATCCAGTATTTGTCCATTGTTATATGGACATTGTTGCTAAAGGACATATCCAAGAGGGTAAATACTGAGTTTTTTCCTCTTCTTTAATCCTTATTGAAACCTGTAAATTCCTAAGTGGCTCGTTAGTGTGGCAGTTGTCTCATATTTTTTCTATTATCATTTTACATCCCCAGCAAGAAATTTTTTCAATAGCTTCCGTGAAGATCATGAGATGATGCATTCACGAGACCTTCAAAAGTTGGAAGGAGTTCTTTCTCCCTCTCATCTGGAGGTTAATACCTCTCTAAGATTTTGCATTACATTTTCCATTCTTAATTTGGTTAAATTACTTCTGTAGAAGATCTCATTATTTTTATTTAATTTTTTTTCTGTCAGGAAATGGAATTTGCTCATACTCTTAGGCAGAGTAAAGTCAACATTAAGATATGTCAGGTGATTTAAGGGTTTTCTTCTTTAATTTGTAACATATAAGAATTCTGTTGGAGTATATTTCTCAAAAGTTGGTTTTAACCCTACTATCAGTACTCCAACGAGCTCCTGATGCAGTATCTTCGGAAGTCAAAATGGACTATAATTCTCGGGATTGTCAATGAGCATATTAACTTCCAAGGTAAGTTTTACTTCCAAATTAGTTGCATCTGCATGTCCAGTTCATGAAGAATTTGGTACAAGTTCTTTTATGTTGGCAGTTTCTCCTGGACAGCCCATCTCAATTTCTGATGATCCTGATGCTGTAACATTAATTGGAAGCAGCCAGGATGCAGCTAATCAGATAAATAAAAAAGAAATACATTGGGGGGTGAGTGCATTCTTCATCTTGGTAGTAAATGAGGAAGTTATTAGTTATTTTTATTGCTTTTGTTGTTTAGGTGTTAACTTTGAGCTTCTCTGTTTGCTATAGTTGCTTGAAGATTCTTTAGAAGAACGATTGGAGAAGACAGGGGGTTTTCTCTCAGATACTGAAAAGATGGAAGGAGAAACCAAAGAGGGGGACATGGATGAGAATAAGGTATAATACTCATCAAATCCTGCTTCTCCTCCATAATTTCATTGATGCGGATTTCATATACTTAATAATTCTTGCTTATCTTTAATTTAATTTTGTAATATATGTTATTTCTACTTTGATTGTCCTATAGGTTTTCCTTTCTGTTAAAGCTTGAGTTATTCTTTACATTGATGTCTTCAATGTCTTATTCAGAAAAGATCAATAGATGGTGGAAAGCAAGGAGCTTCAATCAAAAAGTCAAAAAAGGATAAAGCTGCTAGTGCAACAACTAAAATTGCTCGTCCTGAAGCTAATACAGTATCTGCAGCACCACGAGTTAAACCCGAGCTTCCTTTGCCAGTAATGTATTTTCTCGAATCCCAAGTCATTTTCTTCACTAGATCAATGGTGTTGTTGTGATATATATTATCTAAATGGGACATGGATGGTGGTAATATCCACAAGGCTAACAAAGAGGAGGGTGTTGCATAAAAGGCCAAGGCTAAAGAGAAGAAAATGTATACGAACATAGGAAGTTTGATCTTGTCACAATCTTTATGGCTCCCTTTTATGGACTATTGAGAAGCCTTGCATGTTATACACATAGGAATTCTTATTCAACAAAGCTTGTTCAACACGCTTGAACACATGATATTTTACATCTTGTAACACATCATATGTGCTTTCAGGTGTGTTAGAATAAAATGGACATGTCATTTAGGCATGTTATGAGGACATGCAAGGTGACAAACTCGCTTTAATTAGGTGCTGAAAAACACGAGCATGCACTAATGTTTAATAACACCTAACCAAGGTAAGTTGTTGCTTTTCATGTCCTCAGCATGGTGTGAGTGTGACTATGAACAGAAGCTGGGTTCCATGGGGAACTTCTATGGATTCATAATAACTATACTCCTCGTCCCTATCAACTAGATTAATAAGGTTTTTACAGGCACGCTTGTTGACTGTTCAAAGTCTCATTTCCTTTATCCTGTCATCTTCCTCATTTGATTAAGCTATTATATTACCATGCTTTATCATTGACCCCTGGAACCTAATTAGGCTCTTTATGTATACAACGTGAGCTTGGTCATGCATCTTTTCCCACATGACTATATTTTATGATATCTCTGCTATAAGGCTTTTGCATGACTTAGGTCCAACAGGAATAAACATTTGATTCTCCTGCTAATATAAGTTAGTGCTGCGTTCTTAATTTCTGATAATTAATAAATTAACGGTTCCTTCAGGCCAACTGAGGTGGAACAGTCTATTCTTGAGGACTTGAGAAACCGTGTACAGTTGAGTAGTGTGACACTGCCATCTGTCAGCTTTTATACCTTTATCAACACGCATAATGGGTAATTTCAGAACTTATGTGTTTTTATCAAGCTTCTCAGTTTTTTTACATGATCAATTGTTCATTTTTTTATTTTTCTTCCAGTTTAAACTGTTCATCAATTTCACATGATGGAACCTTGATTGCTGGTGGATTCTCAGACTCCTCACTGAAGGTTGCCTCCCATACCTGACCCAAATCTAACATGTTGGCCACTGCTGTTGCTAATTCTGATTTGTGCCTTTACAGGTTTGGGACATGGCAAAGCTTGGACATCAAGCTGGCAATTGTAAGTCTCTCCAAATAAGGATTAGTTTGTTTGATAATTTCTTATTTCTTCGATTCCAGCAGCAGTAAAGTACTATACAAATCATCTCTTATGACACTTTACTAATTCAAAATGTATTTTAGACGGTGTAAATACCAAGTTTTGATGAATTGTTCTGTGTGTTTTTTGTACATTATCCATTTGGAAAATTCTCAATTATAGTCAAGCCAAAGAGCTACTACAGAGACATAATGAAAAAACACTGTAGATGCTAGTTCATCATAATCCAGAATTTTATATCTTTCTGATATGGTTGTCATTGTGGCAAAGAGGAGTTGTAATGGTAAATTTTTCTGCTGTCAGCTATTTTGCAGGGTGAAAATGATACTGCTCCGAGTGAACAAGGCCAGAGTCCAAACAGTGGCAAAAGATCTTATACATTGTTTCAGGGTCATTCAGGTCCAGTTCATTCAGCCACTTTTAGCCCTCTTGGGGATTTTATTTTGTCTTCTTCAGCAGATACGACAGGTATATTCTCTTAGATTATCATTTCACTGCTTATTTCTCTCTCTGCAAACATGAAAGTTTTCTTTTGTTTTTGATTTTTTGTTTATTTTATTTCTTTTGCAAATGGCTCACTGCTCTGCCGCAGTTCGATTATGGAGCACAAAACTCAATGCAAATCTTGTTTGCTACAAGGGCCATAATTACCCTGTCTGGGATGTTCAGGTATAAATGGGAACTTCCCACTTCATTTTGATTTGCTTTTTATTGTTTTATCCATCCATCGTCTTTTGATGATCGTGATCAAAATTGAGGAGACTATGGCAGAGATTTCCATAATACTAATGGCCATACCTCACTTCTCATGTGTTCATACTAAACTATTGGTGCAGTTCAGTCCTGTGGGACAATATTTTGCCAGTGCTTCACATGATCGCACAGCAAGGATTTGGTCTATGGATAGGATACAGCCTTTGAGGATAATGGCAGGTCATTTGTCTGATGTTGATGTAAGTAGCTTTTACATCTATTTTATTGGTCTGGTAGTCTGGATTTGGTTGCAACAAAGTAGCTCATGAGATTTAAATAGAAGAAATGGGCGAAATGCATTCTTCAAGTTAACCTCCCTCATAAATTTTTGTATCCACCGAGGATGAATTTATCATGTTGAGCCTGCTCTATGTATAATATTCAGTCAGCAAATTTAGTAAAATACTTTCCTTTGTTTTCTAATTCTGCAATATCAGCTACATTGAATTGGATTCCATATATTTCAGTGCTTGCAATGGCATGCCAACTGCAACTACATTGCCACTGGCTCCAGTGACAAAACAGTTCGACTGTGGGATGTACAAAGCGGGGAGTGTGTCCGCATTTTTATTGGTCATAGGAGTATGATTTTATCATTGGCCATGTCACCTGATGGTCGATATATGGCATCTGCTGATGAAGATGGCACAATCATGATGTGGGACCTCTCAAGTGGACGCTGCATATCACCTTTGATAGGCCACAATTCATGTGTATGGTCACTTGCCTTCAGGTGCAAATCCTAGAGACACAAGAAGAAATTTCAAAACAACTTTTTGGACTCTGTCAATATTTAGTCATTGATGGCTAGATTTCTAACAAAACCTATTTTTCTCATCTTGAATGCCAGTTGTGAAGGATCTCTTCTAGCATCTGGTTCAGCTGACTGTACTGTAAAATTATGGGATGTAACTACGAGCACAAAGGCCCCAAGGACTGAAGAAAGGTAAGTTTCCCTGTTAAAGTAGCTCGTTATGTTCTGAACTGTTTTTTTGCGGGGCCATTTACAGTAGTACCTGTTTCATTTAATCAGCAAAAGTGGAAATACAAACAGATTGAGATTGTTAAAAACTTTGCCGACGAAGTCTACTCCAGTTTACACTTTGAGGGTAATTCTCTAAAAGCTCACCTCCTTGAACTTGATTTCCTCTTATTTATGCCTTTCGATATTGGTTTTCCAGTATATAACCTTTGCACCATATTATTTGGACAGTTTTCCCGTAGGAATCTGCTTTTCGCTGCTGGAGCCCTCGCTAAAAGTCAGTGACCATTATTAAAGCATGATGTGACTGGACGGGTTGACCAACTGAAAATGGTCCGACTTCCCCCCCCGGCAAGTCCACCACCAGTTGACACTGACTAGCAGTAAAATCAAAATTGTTGTACAATCTTAATCAGTTATGACACTGCCCTTTTTTTTAAGCTTGGCCTAGTTTGTTTAGCAATTTCAAGGTTGTGTATCAAGATTCACATAATCAATCTAACTAGAACGGAACGGAAGAAGGAAGCCCCTCGTTTTTCTAAGCAATTTCTCGCTGTGTGCCGTGTTCTGTGTGCCGTCTGGATTAGCTACTTGTCATGTCATACTTATGATAGTACTTACCGGTTCGCGTTCACATAACCATCAGGCTTTTAGTTTCGTACTAGTCTACAAGCAAGAGGAGTAGGGTGTTAATTTTGTGTCTATCCATTACTAGGGCAAATGATAAAATATCTTAGGGTTTCCAAATTTTCAACAAAAGCTAAAGCTGCCAGCCAAGGAATTCAACAGGATCAACAAGTATGCATAGATCCAATTGGTCAGAGTTTTTACTTCTAATCATTGCAATCCATACGATGAAGCTTGGATTCATGTACCATTTAAGTTCAGAACCCTTTTGTACCTTGAATTGGAGAGCCCAATTTGTGCATCCTGAAAAAAAAAAGGAAAAAAAAGAAGTGAAATCATGGAGTCACAAAATGCCCTGTTCTCAAAACACAGTACTTCCCAAAAGTAGTACAGAAAACGGTACAGCCTACTGGAAGAAGAAACAGTTGGGATTTGGGAATCCTCCCTGTATTTTCCCGCCATAGCACTTTCTTGTGTCCCCATCAGTCAGAAAAGAAGTGGATAAACTGTTTCCACACATTGCCATACAAGTTAATACATAAAAACAAGCTCAGGCACTGAAAAAACGTAAGGTAAGTCATATTTCTGCAGATTTTTTTCTCCAAAGATCTAGTAAAAATCGTGTGCAGTTGTTTCAGCATCTCCCCTCTCTTTCCATGCAAGATCTTTGAAGGCTTTCGAAGGCGATGTATGCAGGGCCCTGGTGAAAACTCGAGTCCGCCCTTGTATCTGCTGCCCAAGTTTCATGTAAGCCATCAATATCTGCTTGCTTTCTCTTGCATTATAGAACATAAAAGCATGCACTCGAAAATTTTCTGCTGCTTCTTTCTATTATTTCAGAGTTTATAGATACCTTCTTATTTATTTATTTATTTTGGTTGATGCTTTTTGGTAGAGGTAACGAAACCCTAGGCATGGTTCTCTGTAATTCACAAGAAAACTAAAACCAGAAAGTAGGCATAAGGCGAGCTTGTCTTTACAAGCAGGCATGGGGCTCAATATTCTTCATCATCTACCTGCAAGAGAGTGTTGTAATTTTAGCCATCTGATTTTTGACAACTCCACTGAAAAAAAGAAGAAGTTGTAAATCAAAACCAACAGGAAACCTAGAAATCTCAACTCGTTAATTACCAGTTAAATTGCAACTAGAATTCACAAGTCCTGCGAATTATATGCTAATCTAGTGCATCACAATCCTGCAATCACTCAATTTAGGACTAATCCCAACTTGGAATTTGAAATCTTGGTATTATAAACACATGGAGACCCTCAACTCTTGCACCGACTACCTCATACTCGGGTTCTTTAAAGAATTCACCAGGTGATTCAACTCTAGAGCTTAATTCAGCTTGCTCAGTCCGATGATAGATATATATAGTATGTGATACATAGCAAGCAGGGAAATAATGCTGGAATTAACTAGACATCATGAATTGCCATTAATTCATGCAAGTAGCATTCGCTTAATGTCTGCAATTCTTGAGATTTCAGCATATGAACAAGGTGCTCTTGGGGCATGATTGGAAGTGAAAACAATTTCCAGCCAGGCACTTTTCATAGTGTAAAATGGTCTAGTGATCATTACAAGAACCAAAAACCCTCAAGAGATTAACTCAACACATAGGTAACATGCAATTTCATCAGCCATATGATCATGATCGGTGAGAAAAAAAAATTAGGTTGAGGCTTAGGAGTTTGCCCAAGTTACAATTCCCCACTACAAACTATAAAAGAAGAAAAGCCTAATTTCGTCAACTACTTGAGCAAGTAGTCCGCCCAGTATACTGTGAGAGACTATGGTAGACCCTAAAATTGATAGTGGTATTGCTTATCCTGTGAAATTTCCTAAAACTGCTTGGAATTCACCAGGCTATATTCTGACATACAGGAAAAAGTTATCATATACAGTTCAAACATTTGCCCTTGTGCTGTCCTTAGAGATCAGCCTCCATGTTGCATCTTTGGTCATACTTTTAACTTAGAAGCTATTCCCCTTCTCGTGTGCTTAAGTAAACCAGAAAAAGAATCTCTCCATCCTGTGTTGTTCTCATGGAAAGTTTGATTTTTAGATTCCTTGGCATCGTCTGACTTTCAGCGACAAGATTCATGTTTTCAGCATAGAAATACATTCAGTGCGGCTAGGATGAGACTTCTGATAAATTGGCTGAAAGGAGTAGTTTTGAGCCTGCTTGAAGTTGTTGATAGGGTAAACAGGATATTATTAATTAAGAATAAAATTTCAAAAAAAAAAAAAGGCATGAAGAAATTCTTGTGGCACTCTGGTCATTGGTTTTAACAGATTGTGAAATCAAGAAGTGACCTTCCTCACTGATTTAAGGAAAACGAACTAGCACAGCTCGCATTTTCCATCATGTAAGATGTTTCCCACAGAAACTTGACCAAATATTTTCCTTCCCCAGAGTACATAAATTGGTTTTGCTAGCATTTTGATCTCACCAACCTATTAAACACAAGACCCTATAATATCATCCTACACTCATTCTAAGCAACCGTTAAATGCACCATAACCCTCCTTGCCTAGGAATATTTCTCCAAACTCCAGTGCTCACCATATCTTTTATTAATCTTGTTTACACTACCAGAAAACCGTTAACAATGCTATTGACATGGAAAAACACAAAAAAAGACAAGAAATTTCGAATACAATTCACGCTTAATTTTCACATATTAAGAAACTTATTAAACCCAAAAAGAAATTTCCACATATATATATATATATATATATATATATATATATAAACAGTAATGGAAAAGAAGACACAAAGTGATTGATACCTTGGTTATGTGGGAGAGATTCAGCTTCCTTGTCAAGTTAATTGGTCCTGCTACATTGGCCAAAGTAAGAAAAGGTGAGTCGTATGTTGTGTTTACCAAATATAAAACCCATTAAAAATAATCTAAAAGAAGCTTTGCATCAATTTGCCTAATAATAATAATAATAAATATTTATCCTCTGAATTATTTTAAAGTGTGATACACATCATTTTTGGCTAAACATAGTCTTATGGAAAAGGGTTGGCTAAACATAGTCTTATGGTAAAGGGTATAAATTTTAATCCGATAGTTAGATAAAGCTAAAGATTTTCAAGAATCAGAAAATCCTACGCCATATAGGATCTGATTTTTTAGCCATGTGAGATTGTTAAGCCCTTAAGTTAGGCCTAGAAGTCATTGTGTAGTCCTTACAATATTAATTTAGGATTTTTTTTTAATTTAAAACTCTTTAGTTATTTTTTTAAATTTTATTCTTAGTATATAAGTAGCTAAAAATATTTGAATAATAAAAAATTGAAGTAGGATTCTTATGATGGAAACCTTTTCAGCAGAATTTTAGCTTTCTTGATCATTAATTGTTGTTTTTATGTGTTGTTTTCATCTGTCTTAGTTAATTTTATTTTTGTCTATATCCGAGCTACATTAATTATATCAAAACTACATTAAAAAACCTTGCAAAACCCAGCAACCAAACCACCCATGAAGTCAGCCCCCACAATCTTTATCCTTAAGGATACCCCAAATCCAAACCAGAAATTAAAAATAAAATCTCAAACTTAAAGAGCTAGTGCATCCAGGTTCTTTCAAGAACAAAGCAAATCCATAGTTAGTGGGTGCTATATGGAAGAACCCTAGATTCGCCAAGTTGAAAGAATTGTCTAGAATCTTTTCTGACTAGTGGTTGGTTGTCTTTTGGGATAGATCGAGAGTGCATGGTGGGCGAAGGGATCGAAGTGGTAGTAGTCATGTTGATTTAGTGGTGGGCAAAGGAGAAATACTTGGGTTTTGATATGGAATCCAAAGCAATGGTAGGAGGGAGAAGAAGATAAAAAAAAAAACTATAAAGAGCATTTGAACATTAAATCAATTATAATAACAATTGCAGCTCAACTAAATATGCGAAGTATCATTTTTCAATGTCAAAAGGAAAAGCTCAAGGTTTTAGGTAATTTTTCAAAATTACTTGTAGGTATAGTCTCATTTAATAGATCTATATATGGACTAGTCTTTACTAGTTTAATTTTTTTTTAATGATTGAGCTCAACCTTCTTAATTTTTTATTTTTTTATAAGGAGGCACAACAATTTAGTTTTTTCTTAGCTATGCTATAGTTTACTAATTATTTTTATCAACTATCCTAATTAAAAAAAAAAAAAACTCATTTTTATAGAGGAAGTTTGCTTGTAAATTAAGTAGAGACTGGCATATACTATCATAACCTCACGACAAGTTTCATCATTTATAAAAAAGTTCTAAAATAATTTTTATACGAAAATATATTGAAATAATATATTTTTTATTTTTTTAAAATTTATTTTTTATGTCAGCGCATTAAAACGATTTGAAAACATAAAAGAATTTATTTTTTTTTAAATATTTATAAAATACAAAAACAACCATGCTCTTGAGAAGGGAAGAGTAATAAAATTGAAACATCTATGAATTAAATCATAAAATTCAACTTAAAAAAAAAAGGGATGCAAGATCTTATGCATGAGTCACAACATTATGCCATGTTGTAAGATTAAATAAGGATTATGGCTATGGCTTATCATGCATGTAGATTGCAAGTCCTAATTAAGACGTGTGTGAAGTACCTTTGTACTACATCTTGTCACGTGTCAGTACCTTTGTGCTACAGCATATCACCTAAATAGAGAGGCCAAAAGGGTGATGAACAATCCAAGCTTTGCTATGGGATAAGATTCCCCATTGCCTTGAGGTGTCATCACTAGGTTTCCACAATCTCCCTTGTCCTAATTAGGTTTCGATAAGCTTTAAGCCTAAATTTTAATCTTGATGTACACCTAATTTTTCAAGAACATATGTATTTGATATCTATTCTTTTCTTTACTGTTGAAATCACCTGCAGAAAAAATAGCAGATGGCAGTTCAAATGTTACCTCAACACCGTGTGTGTGTGTGTGTGTGTGTGTGTGATGCTACCATAGAATACGAGGGACAGGCAAACCCAAGGAAAGACTATTACTTATCACTAACATTCACCACATAGATAAGATAAGATACGATTAAGTGCTGTTTAGGAACGTTTTTGAAACGGTGTTTTCAAGAAATTATTCAAAAAAACAATCATTATTATTCTCGGACACCCTCTGCTACGTGTTAATATGCCTGGAGGTTACAAAATTTTAGAGATAGAGTAGTTACATGCCTTTTGAGTTAAAATTTACAGCTACAAAATGTAAGTGGATGCCATGGAACTTCAAGCAGTGGTGCTGACTTGAAATCACTTGTCCATCCATTATAACAAGCACCAAATTGTCTAAATCGTTGGCTTGGAAAGGGATAGAAAGAGCAACGAAGGCCATGCTAGATACATTGAGTTAGAAGTAATGTAAAAGTGAGGCGGCTCATCTGATCAGGCTAACTAGACCAACCCAATAGTTGAAAGTGATCATCAGTTGGTGCCTTCATTTTGCACCAAAAGCTAAAACAGGCTAATCATCTAACCTTCTTAGCTAGAACCACATTGTTTTTTTCTTTGCGTTAATTTCCTCCATAATAGGTTGGCCTAAAATATATACCGATCCCCGACAGATTATCGAAACCGAATCAGACAGCATCATCATCTCTAGTTTGTGTATTAGAGTTGAAGTATTTGCTCACAAAGACCCTCAATTACTACGTATCAGAGTTCTTAGTGTCTTATTAAATTCATGTTGTTTCGGACCTCTTTTTCATCATCCTTTAGGCATTTACTCTTATCACATATCTTGTTATATGATTGTTGAGCTCATATATATTCTTTCCACATTTCAAAATCAAGAACTTGAATTCTCCAAAGCATCGGCATCAGCTTGGAAAATATAATTAAGATTCTTCCTTCTTTTAAAGAAAATATATAAAATTCATGTTCAGCACCCCATACCAACTTTCATCTAAAAACTTCTCAACTAGCTGTCCTCTGATGTTTGGGTGCATGCCCACAAACAACTACAAAATTGTTTAATTTTGTGTGTAGCAATTGCAAAACATTATGACCAGGCCTTTACTGTATTTAAGAAGTAAATTCGTGATACATTGTATCGGGAAAAACAAGACAAAGAACAGGAGGGAAAACAAAGACAGGCTGTATCAAGCCAGTGTCCACATTCGTATAATCATGGAGATGAAACAAAAAAAAAATATTGCTGAAATCCCTAATGAATGCACTAACCACCTCGACAACATAAAAGAACAGTTAATTTTACTTCCTAGCTAGGAAGTCCTCAGAATTACCAGCTAAAATATCTAGATAATTATTCCTAAAATTCTCCCAACAGGCGGATTGGTGAACTAATTAAGCATCTTGTGCAAGAGATGATTACATATAGAGTAGGATCCTTTAGGCAAATTGATATAAACATGGAATTTTTAATTGAAGTAGTAGAAGTAGGGCATGCTACAAAGAAATCGAAATGTTGGAAAGATGTAACATGAACTCTCACGCAAAGCATTTCAAGAATTGAACAGCTAGAATAGCAGTATCAACTACTTTAAAATTCAAGAATTTAACTAATTAAGTCTCGTTGTTCAAAAGAACTGAAGAGATAAAAAAAAATGGTTACCTTGGCAAACAACGAGTTATTAAACACTCCATGGATCATTGCCACCATTTGTTCTCTAAAGCAATTGAAGGCCCTTAAGTCATCATCCAAAACTATCACCGTGCTCATACTCTTCGGGATGACCCTGCCATGATATAACAAACAAAATGTTGTGCTGTATTGCAGTCACAACACAAAAATTAGAGATCGACTCTTTCTGATTCTACATAGAAAGTAATGAAATTTTCTTGCAGTATAGCACAGAGTTCAATCCAATTTATATGGTTGTTGCTGAAACCAAGAATGATGACAACAACAGATAAGAAGGAAATATCAAAAGATGAGAAATCTGAAAAATGTCTTAAGAATTTTCAGTAAATGTTTAATCAAAACTCAGGCTGTATCATAACTTAGAGTTTATCAAGACTGTGCAGACTAAGGTAGAACACAGCATTCGGAAACTTCTTTGGCTTGATAACACACCTTCATTTCTCTAATCTTAATAAGAATCTTGGACTATATCTTGATGTGAATCCAGAATACAAGAAAGAAACGGGTTGGTGTTTCAATTTGAAAACAAGAATCACATGCCATGCATGTAAGAGGTTCCTTAAATTTGCAATGCAAAAATCACAAAACAAGATGATTTGATTTGATAGATAAAACCAAGTATAAGTTCAAATTATAATCCTTAAGCAAACAAATGAAGATAATAATGAGATTACACTAAGCATAATATACAGTAGAGAAAGTACCTTACTAGTCAAAAACTACATAAAATAAACAGATGTCTGTGCTATAAATGCTGAATGTCTGCTATCTGAAGTGCTTGCAGACCTGCTTTTGTCTCTTCCATGATAAATGAGTTGACTATCCATGGCTTATCCGCAAAAGCTCAAAAAAAAAAAAAAAACTACAACAAAGAGCAAGTATGGCTGCAGAAATTTCCTATTTCTGGAAAGAACATCATACGATAAGTCTAAAGACTTTCTGTCTCTTCTTTGTACAAAAAATATCACATTCACATCTAATCGAACATGTACCATAACAAGAACACTAGCTAATGCAAAACAAAACCCATTTCCAAGAGCCAATGCAAAAAGATCAGATCAGTGTTTTACCAAGTGCAAAGCAAAGACTACTCACCAGCAATCCCTTCTTGTACTCGTACAACAAGCAACCCTATCTGCAGCTAGACTAGGGTTTTGAGCCAATAAAAAGGAAAACCCATTTTCACAAAAAAAAAGTACAAGCTACTAGATTCTTGCCAGATTCAGGTGAAAACAAGGTCATATCAGATGCGTATCTCGAGTACATAGCATAATCGCATGCGAAAGAGACGAGCAAAGAAAAGAAAAGAACGGTTTTTGCTTTGCAAGTAAGCTGGACCATGCTCAGAAAAACTTAGCTAGAGATCCCGCGAATGGAACGGTCCCATGCTGTGTATATATATACTACTCTACACAGTGTTTTTCCGCTATAAGTTGCACAGTAATCAGTCTTAAATACCATCAAAAGCAACGCCATTAAACTAAACAACAATTTAATACACAATAAACTAATAAAATTGAAACAACAAAAACGAAACCCCAAGTGGATATCTTGCTGCTTCCTTTCCTTTTTTGCCTACGATGCACCACCATCTTTTATTCTCCAGGAGCTCTCTTTGTTTGGGTGAGTAAAGAGAGGGGATTAAAAAAGATTTAGAGAGAAACAAATTAATTTCTGGAGCAAAAAACAGGCCAAAAGATGATCATCAAAGAGAGAAGAGATCAGATTCCGGCTCTGGAAGTGACAGAAAGAGAAATGAGCACGCAAAAGCAATGGTATAATTTTATACAAATATGCCTCTGTGTGCTCACTCTCTTCTGTCAATTTCTAATGTCCCAGAAGCTGGAAAAAAGGGGAAAGAAAACAAGCAAGCAAAACCTTTTCTGTTGTAGTTTTGAGCTCTGAGTGGAAGATAAAACATACCCAAAAATGGAAAGGAAAGAGAGAGCATAAAATGTACAAAAGAATGAGTCAGATCTGAGAAACAACGGGTACCCTTTTAAGGAAAGTTGCCAAAAATCTACAATTGGCTCTCTTTTGTATGTCAAACCCCAATCAAGATTTAGGGTTTCTCTCCAAGAGATCAAAAAAACAAAGAAACAATAGCCACCACAAGAAGGTCAAAGAAACAAGTAGAGAGAAAGAACCCTTCGGTGTATGTATCTCTCTTATCTTCTCTTGTTACCCACACACTCTCACCAGACCAAAAGAAAAGGAAGTAGATAGGAACTCAAACTGCTTGGCTTTGTAGAGTAGCACTTCACTTTCTCTCTCTGTCATGCAAGATGTACAGGTGTCGGTGACACGTACACAAGTGTCCTTTCCTCTAACCAAATCTACCAGTTTATATAGACGCACGCCCAACCACTCATTAAAAAAAAAAAAAAACAAAAAAAACATGGAGTGGTTTTCCTTTGGAATAACAAACGGCCACATAATTTTTAACCAAAAATAAAAGGGTAGGGTAAAACCCAGCAAAAGGCATGTTCGGTAATGCGGTGCGCGACTCTCCAATTATATTTTTAAACTAAAAATATTATTATAAGAACTTGAATCATAATTTTTTTGATATATAAAAACACGGGTGTAATTAAAACCACGACCACGTTCCAAGCAAGCAGAAGGAACAGAACTCGGGTTTGTTTCTTTTTTGGTTTAGATCTTGTAGGTTTTTTTTGTTATATATATTAATATAAATGTTCAGATTAGTTTATCTGTATTTTAATTAATTTTACAATTCTAAAATTAACAACTAAATGGTAATAAAATTTAAATTACTCATTTCTCTGAACTTAAACTTGCTTTGTTTGTTGATTTGCCTGCTTATGTGGCTTAATAAGGGTAGATTTTGGAGGGAGGAGTACAGTGCACGAAGCTTTTTCGAGAAAGCAAGAGGAAAGAAGCTTTCGATTGGTTGGTGGAGACTGTTTGAAGGTACGTGTTGCTTTCATTGAAGCCAAGACCTTTGATTGATTAATACATAGCCGTTTGATTTGACTTCCTTTCAAAGCCCTATTCCCTGCCGTTCGATTGTCATCGTTGTGGGTCCAATGGCAAGGGTGTCTTCTTGGAAATGGGGCGTGATGCGACTGCGTCATTTAGGGAGACAGGCTAATGCTCTTGGTCTTCTTCCTTTGGGTTTTTGTCTCTCTGCAACAGCCTTTCTCTTGCACTTCTCCACGACCCTAATATGGCAGCAAACACGCCACCCAAGAGTATTCTCTCTCTCTCTAGATCGCCGCCCTGCTCTTCGTCTTGAACCAGCTCGTCGTGTGCGGCGCCCTTGACGTTCCAAGGTTTTGAACCCCTGATGCCTCTAAATTTAGGATGTCAAATCCTCCATAATTCTTTTAACAACTGAGATACCGACATATTATTATTATTTTCTTCTTGCTGACAGAGTCTACAGCAAAAAGATAAAGGGTGTTTGTTAAAAATAAACACAATAAAATAATTAAATGAAATCTCCATATATAATTTATGGTAAATTATGTATATTCCAAATGATATATACCATTTCAATAATTTAAAAACATGATTTTATAATGGATTTTAACTTTGAAAACAGCCTTTAAATTAGTTTTACATATCTCAATTCAGATAAAAACTTATTATATATCAAATTGCAATTTACATCTATCCTTTCGGATTGATTTTTTCAACTTATTTCTATACATGAAATCCTACATTATTTACATTATAAAAGGTTAAATTTATTCTTGATTAAGTTTTAGGAACTAAGGTTTCGGCATGGAATAGTGTTAGGTTATATTTAATAGCATGATAAAATAATGATGGCTAGCTGTATAGTAGTAGGTCGTGTATGTGTGTGAAAGCATAAAATGTATAAAAATTTTATGAAGAAGCTTAAGTTTTAGGCATACCTTGAAAAACAAATAAGACTTTTAGGACTGAAATGAAAATTTTGTCAAAGTCTTATCCATGACACCCCCAGGCCCTAGCTTGGGCCATAACATATAGCTAGCTAGTTCCCCTCGAGTCAGATGGGTGATTCATGAACTGACGTATTTACATAATAGAAATGTTATTATAGTTATATAAACAATATTAAAACAAAAAATAAATTAAAATGTTAGTTTAACAATTAATTGGGTTATTAGCACAGAAAATTTTAAATTTTAGTAGTATAATACAGTTGCAAAATGGTTTCAAAACATGACTTACAAAAATATATATTATGTTAAGGTAAAGCAATATTAAGTAAACTTTTTATTTTAAAACTACGATAATCAATAAAATACTTTCATTTTCACCTTTACATTTAATTGTTTTATTGAAAGGAATTGTTGATCATGTTTTTTCAATAAATAATGCATTATCTAATTAAAAAAAATACAAAATATATAAATGGTTTAACATATATTTTTATAGATGGATGATACAAGCTTTCCCCTAAAAAAATCTCCAAGAAAGGTCATGGAACAGGGAGATTTAAATTCCTCTTCTTAATAAAATCATGGTGGAGAAGAAAATGTTATATTAACAAAATGATTTTTTTTAATCGAAGAATCCATAATTATCTATAATCACGAAAAACCATCCAAACTTAAAATGGATTGTTAAATAAATAAATATATATATATATATAATGTTGTTTTTAATTAATTTGAGGGAGAAAAAACTTCTAAAGATTGTTAGTTTTACTACTGTCTAATTAATTACGCTGAGTGGGAATAACAATTTAATAATAATCGAGAAAATTAAGCTGCAGCTTCTTTTTTCTTTTTTTGGCAGTAACAAATTAGTGTAGCATAAAAAAGTCTATACTGCATATATATAGAACTGAAATGAATTCTCAATCTCACTCATTAAATTTTAAATACGTGAGGTATTGAGAAAAAAAATGATTAATCTATAATATTTGCATTATATATCTAATCCGACCTAACCCATAAAAATTAAATAATAAGAATATAATTAATCAAAAAATATAATAAATAGATATTATAAGTCAGTGTGGGTTGGGAAATTAAATTTTCTTTCCAATCATCTACCAATAACAAATCCTAAAGTTTGGCAAAAAGAAAGAAGTTTCTTTTTTACCATGTGAGTGAAATTTACCTACTGTTATTTTTAAAAAAAGAAAAAAGAAAAAAAAAGAAACTCATTGCTTGCCCTTTGGGTTCTCAGCTCCCTGGATACTATATTTTTAGGTTATCTAGAAGACTCATTTTATGGTTTTGAGTTAACTTCGAGGAAGAAGCACAAGGTGAACTAGGTTTTGAGGTACGAGCAGCAAGAGACTTGCAATGAAGAAATTAAGGATTTACATGGTAATAATATTAATTACCCTAGGTAATCTATTCTATTACTGAATTTATTTCCTATTCTCTTGTTGCGTGCTATATATTCATGAAACTTACAAGTCAAAATTGCCCATTCTATCTTCTTTTGCTTGATTTTATTGTTCTTTTTGGATGCTGCTAGCTAGCTAGTACTGTTGGTATCTTCTCTGTTGAAGTACTGTGATTGACAAGACTTCATAAAACTGGAGCATGTGAGATTTTCATTGCTGGTGCTAGCTTGTTTTAAGACTGGAATTCAAGTCAAATATTTGAAGTCCCTAAGTTGTGCTCCACCGCCAAACTCATATCACCCATTAATTTGGTTAACCCAGCTAATTGTATTTTGGATAATAATTTGCTCAACCATGCTCATTTTATCTTAGTTGTATATAATTATAAATTGTAAAATATTAAAAATTGAGTTGTCTATATATATATATATCCATGAACACTCCTATAAGCTAAAAACACATTGATGATCGACATGTTTTTTATTTTGATAATGCTATAAAAGTGCATAAAATCATAGTTTAATAGTAGGAAAAAATGTAAGAAAAAAATATATTAATTACTGTTATTAAATTATAGTCTGTCAACCACTTAATTCCATCCTTTCTATGGTTAATATTTATTTTTTAAGGCTGGTGCTATGTAAATTCATTGTAGAAATTGTTATTCCCACTACTCTTTTTTCTTTTTTTGTTAAATGACTATTATAACATGTTCATGTCATTATTAATGAAAATAAAATACATTAAGCTGGAATATAATAAATATTAATAATTAAGAAAGTGGTAAGAATAATTAGTGATTCTAGCAATACCCATTTTTCAAATAGCAAGATCTTCTCTATACACACAGAGCTTCTTTCTTCATTTGAAAGCAATAAATTGTCCTCACAACTCGTATTTTTTCAATTTCATATGCACAATTTCCTAAATAAAAACTTAAGTGTTGTGTATAAATAGATAAATCTATATATAACCGAGATTAATACATGAGAAACTATATATTTGTTGTTTTTTTACGAGTAAAAAACTTTTTATTGAATTAATGTTACAAATTTTAACTTCAAAAACATATAAGGATACCTGTTGTAAAAATTCATACAACTAAAAGAAATAACATAAATTTTGAAAATTCTTGACCTCCGTCGGGTTAATTATACCTCACCCATCCCCCACTCTATATTTATTGGGTGGGATGGTGGGGGAGTTTGGTTTTTTTTTTTTTAATTAATTTCGAAGTGGATTCCCATTTATGCATCAAATATTAAAAAATGGTTCCACACCAATTATCATCACGATTGAATTTTAGGTACGCGAATAATTATGCCATTCGCACTCAAATATTTTTTGTAGTGTCTTTAGGAGGGATGTTGCTTCTGCTTTTTAAAAATGTATTTAAAAAATAAATAAATTTACTTTTGTTAGTGCTTTTTATGGTTTTCATGTGCTACTATTGAAAATTAAAATAAAATTATTTTTAAAT
>Ga0325414_1001880_pt1 | contig 20759 bp, 25 predicted proteins | sample PopdelMetagenome_8_FD_206183 | JGI IMG/M metagenome (GOLD analysis project Ga0325414, IMG submission 206183) | Populus deltoides microbial communities from Bellville, Georgia, United States - Leaf-PdKOR-R3 | ecosystem: Host-associated > Plants > Phyllosphere > Phylloplane/Leaf | place: USA... | reverse complement strand
CTTAACCTGATTCGTATCATCTCCTCTCTCTTCAAAAGGATTCTTTCTCGAATCTATAACATGAAGATCATCTCTTGAAGAAAACAAATGAGTACCAAGCTGAAAAATAGCATCATCATTAAAGTTCGGAAGAACTATGTTAGCAAAGAAGATCTCCTTGATATACAAGCGTCTCCCTGATATACTAGCTCATTTTCAGCCATCTTTTCCTTTAATTTCAGCCATCTTTTCCTTCAATTTCAGTTGCTGATTAAATATTTGCCTAGGTGTCAAAGGTGCAAGAGTTTAGGCCTTCCATCTATCTCAAATGAATATTTATTTGTTAATCCATCATTCATGACTCTTCTATTATATTGCCATGGTCTACCAAGCAACAAATGACTAGCTTGTATTGACACAATTTCACATAACACTTCATCACAATAGTTACCAATTGAAAAAAACAACTAAAACCTGCTTTTGCACCTTCACCTCACCACTATTATTCTATCACTGTTATTTATAAGGTATGTGATGTTTGGTATTGTGCAAGTTTAACATTTTTACTAATTTAGTACTAGTTACATTAGTGCAACTACCACCTTCTAGAATTAAAGTTAATACCTTATTCTGAACATGACATCCCGTGTGGAATATGTTCTCCATCTGATTTTCCAAATCATCCACCTGGACATGCATATTCAGTGCTCTCATCATCACAAGAGTTTCCCTCAACCTGATACTCAACACAAACATCATCAGCATCTTCCAATGGTGACATCTTTTCCTCTTCAACCTCCCCATCAATCTCAACCTTATTATTGGTTTTCATAACCATGACTCTTAGGTCTAGATATTGTGAAGCAACATGATCTAAACCCAAATAATGAAAGCATTTAATATCATGGTTACGAGAAGTAGAAGTATCATTGTTACCTTTACCAGCGCCTAAGATGTCTTTCTTCTCTCTTGGGTATTCAATTTTTACCCTCATCATTCGGCTGTGATGGACCAGCCTTGGTGTTAGCCTTCCAATTAGGTTTTCAAGGTGTCGAAGGGCTTAATCATTGGCTTTGCTGAATGGTACCTTTCTGTTCAAGCTATCTCTCCACCTTCACGACCATATGAACCATTTCCTCCAACTCCACATAATGATGCAACTCCACAATATGAGTTATATCACTATTAATTCCATTCATGAATCTAGCCATAGTATCCTTTCTATCTTCCTCAACATTAACCCGAATTATAACAAGTTTCATCTCTTTGAAGTACTCATCAACACTCTTTGTATCTTGGCACAAACTCTGCAATCTTTGATACAACTCTTTGTAGTAATGGCTAGGCACAAATCTCATCCTTAAAATGGATTTCATCTTATTCTAAGTATCAATTTGCCTCTTATAATTCTTCTTGTGGTTGGTCACCAACTAATCTCACAACACAATGACATAGTCATTATAAACAATCACAACAAACTTGATTTTCTTGAGCTCCAGATAATTATGACTAAAAAATTATCCATTCCACTTTCTTCCACTCTAAATAAGCTCCCATATCATTCTTTCTCTAAAAAGCCAGTATTTTCAACTTAATAGTATCAAAATCTTCATCAAACTCAATATTATGGTCACCATACCTGTAATTACTTCTTTGGTTGAAATTATCATCATATCTATCATCTTCATACCAATGATTCTGCTGCTGTCCAAACTGTTCCCATGGCCCAACGACATATTATCAAAATCAATATCACTCATGTCCACATTATTAGCCACAAACTCATCCACATCTGTGTTAACTCATCTAACCCTTATAATATTAAATTCTCTTTGCTCAGGTCTATTTTGAACCTCATCTTGATCATTACCACACTGCCTCTCCAACCTATACAATCTATCTCCAAATTTATTGGCTTTCTGATCCATTCACTGATTCATAATTCACAACTGAGTTCCAATCATATTTTCTTTTGTCCGTGGTGCCATGTTATTACTTGACTCAGACATCTTTGAATCTAAAAAGTTGGTTAGTTGACAAGAAATATATATTCTTCACCCATTTCCTCACGTGTTTACACTCTCGTGTTTTACTTAAGGATCTGTGATGATTCACAAGATACTTTACGACAAGACGAGGATATTCTAGAATTAATTAACGATATGAGAAACTGAAATTAACACAAAAATTATCTCTAAACTATAGAAATAATCTAACTGAAACTTAAAACAAGTAGGAAAACCTGTAACTACCCAAATTTTTTTGAACCAAACCAATTAAATAACTTTTGACCCAAACTGATTTGAAAAAATATATATATATATAATCCTGACGCAACAACAAAAATTTTCTGGACGATAAGTATTTTGTTTTATCAAGAAACCCTAATTAACGCAAACCCTAGTGCTAAGTGTGAAGACAAATCAATAATGAAAACTGGTCACTAAATATTTTAAGGAAAAATTCACATCTGACTTGATGCATATCATTTAAGATACACCTAGCAAATAAAAGAGGGGGGTGGAGGGCGGGCGGGTGTAGTCCCTATAAAAAGAAAATAGCAAAAATACAGGATTTAAATTTGATTAAATTGTGAAAAATGTCAAGTCAAATTGAATCCATTGGTTTCAGATTTTCAGTTATTTTTTGGGTCCATTTATGTTTTTCACTACATTGACCATGATTTGTTAATTGATGGAAGATAGCCAATATCATGATGACACGTGCACTACACCCTGTATTAAAATTAATTGCTCCATTTTTTTTTATTTCCAATTTTATTGACCTTAATAAATTTTAATTGTATTTTACTTCTAATTTTTCTATGTTTTAATTTTTTTTGTTGAATTTTTAATTTCAATTTTAATTGGCTACCTTTGGTCAATTAACAAATCATAGTCAATCTAATGGAAAACATGGACGAAGGGTTTAAAATAACTTAATTCTAGAATTAAAGGATTTGATTTGATCAAATTATAAGTAGAGGGTTTATTTTAACTAAATTCACATATCACAGAGGCATCCGACAATTTTCAGTCTTGTTATAGTGGGACTGTAACATGTCAACATCTGATTGGCCAGCAACTGGTCAACTGACATCGTTCAATCAAACTTTCGGACATGGATGGAGGGTCTAAAATGGTCCAATTCGGGTGGTGGAGGGGTCAATTATAGTTTTTTTTTTTTTTTTTTCATGTGTGTGTGTGTGTGTGTGTGTAATCAAATTGATATGATACATGGACATATGGTAATTTTAATTCCTAAACTGCAAGGTCCCTGACTAATAAAAAATTGAAAGGAGTTTGGACCTTGCCTCTTTAAAAGAGAGCTTTGCCATTGCTTCTTGCTAGTAGTTCCAACTTCCACCTACAAACCTGGCTTCTTGGCTTCACTTTTGCATGGATGGGTCATCTAGATGAGAGTCATCGAGATTTTAATGGATCAATTGCTTAAACAATCAAAATATTAATTCGGAATGGATTGGTGCCAGATCTACTGGTTAGCTGGTTCAACCAGCCTTAACTTTTATATAAACAATGTTATGTATCCAATTTCTTCCACTAGTTGCTACAATGAGGTAGACACCCTAAACTGAATGTTTTTTTGCAACCTGACCTTCCTGTTGGAGCTTTGGAGGTAGGTCTAATGATTGTATTCATGATTCATGCTTCAAACTAAAAGAAGCAACCTCAGAATTTCGCTGCTTGGGGTAGTTCTTTCCCTGTCCTTGATTAGCACTGATGATGGTGGAACTTCCATTGCAAACTGTCTTTTATTCTTTTCTTCTTTTGCTTCTGGAAGAGCTTGGTCAAACAATAGAAAACACATTGAATGTAGTTAGATCTGTTTTTGTCTGAGAGCCTTGACTTGCTGTTATAAATGTGTGGTTGGGAGAAGATTTAGCTAGAGTACTAGATGATTGCTAGGATTGCTGCCACTCTCCTCTCCCTTTCCCGCTTCTTTCCTGAATGCTTTTCAAAACCTGCTTAAAATATGGAGGATCATAATTAGATGTGGGAGCGTAAAACTATGAGAACTGTGGTAATAACAACTGTCTAAACATGATATTTCTCGTTTAGGTTTTGTGCTACCCTTCTACAAGTGTCTATTATCTCACTCACCCCTTGCTTCGTTTGGTGAACTTTTATATCTATGGACAATCATAAATTAGCCAACTTAAGTGGAAAATTGGATTTTCTATGAGAAATGAATGAATTCTTATGTTATCATGCAGCAAGATCAATTTGAGCGCCTATTGCCAACCTTCATCCAGGTTATTGATCTAATGGAAGAAGAAGAATCTGAATATAGAGCTGTTCTTTCTGCTGTTTTTGAGGGCAAGCCAGTTGATTCTATTGCATCTAGGCCAAACATAGACACTGTTGCTTCAACTTCCATGGAAGCTAGCATCAATAATAAGGTTAGTTTTATTATCCTGTTATTTCTTAACCCTGATAACTAACGGGTCAAATACTAAAGACATTCTTATATTCTTCCCCAATTTCATGTCTTGCTGCCATTTCTATCAATTACATATAGTTTCAGTTTCTTACACACATGTACAAATATTATGTGTGAGAGATCCTTTCAGAAGTCTTGAAAATTGGTCACTTTTGTACTCTAGCTCACTCGTCCACATGTCCACATTTTCCTTTAGCTCCATGCATGATTTACTACTGTTTTATGATAACAAGTCTAGGCAGTGAGTATCAACTAAAGGCTTAGCATATTATTTAAGGAACATCACAGATGTGAATTGAGAAATATGTGTTGTGAAACATGCTTTATTTGCAACAAGTTTTTACATGGTGCATTTCTCGTATCATTTCAGACTGAGTTTAAAAAATGGGGAAGGATTTTGAAACCATTCTCTCGCTTAATGTGTTGTGAAACATGATTTATTTTGCATCATCCGCCAACTAACAGATAACGGAATTCATCTCCCCTCCCCCTCAAATTCCATAATGAGAAGCAACAAGGGTCCATAACAAGTTCATCATGGTATTCATAAAAAAATTAAAAATCACATTGGAACATTGATCAGGAAATATCAAGCTCTCAGCCTGTCTTGTTAGATTAATGATTCACTCTGAACTACATACAGCTACATGTAATCTTCATTTGTTTACTGTTTATAATGTAGAAATATCTGTCTCACAAATCTACGTCTGCTCAAACAAGATACCTACGAGTGTCCATCCACAGAGGCATGCATGTGAGCCCAGGCACATGTTCTTGCCTAAATAGGATAGGAGCTGCTCAGAACATTCTCATGATTGAATTTTGTTTTACTTTCAGGTGCGTCTTTTAAGGACAATGCTTCAGTGGGAAGAGCAACTACGATATGAAGCAATTCTTGGGCAACCAAAGCATGAGCGGAAGTCTTATGGTAGTCTTGAATCCGGTGGCCTGGGGGAAGTGGTCATTGTATGTTGGCCTCATGGTGAAATAATCAGGTTAAGAAGTGGTAGCACTGCTGCAGATGCTGCAAGAAGAGTGGGATTTGACGGAAAGCTGGTTTTGGTTAATGGTCAGTTGGTATTACCCAATACAGAGCTCAAAGATGGTGATGTGGTTGAGGTCAGAGTTTAAATACACATTAAAAAATCAATTGTAATTGTCTGGTGTAGATAGAAGGAGAGGTAGAAGTCATAGCCATTCTTATGAAAATGTGATTGTTGGAGGGGGCAATGGAGCTTAGCATTCAATGATTACTCCATCCCTGGTTGGAGGAAATATCCTTATGCCGATAGTTGTCATGATATTAGGAGAACATATGTCAGCAACATTTATTATTTTTAATATGTTATTTTTTTCTATCTTACTATTTGTCTCTATAATAAATATATTGTTTTTCATTTATTATTTCCCCTGCAAGTTTAAAAGATTTTTTAGCACGTCCTAATAATAGCACGACACCCTTCGACGAGGAAGTTCCATCAATACGGGTTGGATGAAAGTGACATTAATCTTGAGTATTGTACATAAAATTAATAGCAATAAGAAAGCATCCTTCTTCTCTACAAACGGTTTACTCGGTTCCCTCCCTACATTATGAATTCTCATTCCCCGGATATTGACCATGGCTGGTGGTTATGATTATAATGGATTGCTCCCTAGCCTTCAATGTGGTTTCATAAGCACAATGATGTGTTTTGCATTGTGTTTCGGAAGTGTTTTTTAAAAATTTTTATTTTTTTTATTTTTTATCTTGTTTTAAATTAATATGTTTTTTTTTCTGTTTTCAGATCTTTTTAATATGCTGATGTCAAAAATAATTTTTAAAAAGTAAAAATATTATTTTAATGTGTTTTGAAATAAAAAACACTTTGAAAAGCAACTGCTACCATATTCCCAAAAACATTTTAGAAAAAGGAAAAAGAAAAGAAAGCTATATAGTTGTGCATCAAGAATTTAAAAACATATTAAGTTACGAAATCATACAAAGTTTGGGATGTGTTTACACTACGAGGCATGTGTATCTTGCCAAATTTTCTAATTTGTAATTCGTTTTATACACGTTTTTCATGTTAATGTCTGCCAGACATGCATGTTTCTCCATACTAAGCTGGAAATGTGTCATTCAAGGGTAATAAAGGATGAATAGACTTAGGTTACAAAAAGAAACGACGGATCCATTATCCAGAGGAAGTTGGAAAAGGTCTGCTAAAAAAAAGTAAGGGGAGGGAGTTCTGGCTCGTTTCCACCATCCCAATCTAGCACTTGCATATTCGCGATGCATGGCAAAACAATCGTAACTGGACGCATATGTATTTCTCCAATAGGCTAGACTGTAGTGATAGTTAATGAAGTTGAAAATCTATAATGATGAGGTGACTCTTTTCAAGGATGATATAGACCAGAGATTATTGGAGATGATGATTATGTTAGTTGGAAAAACTAGAAAACATGTAAAACCGTACAAAATAGAAATATGAACTCTAGAGAGGAAACATGTGTTCTGATTGAAAGGAATTCTCCTTTATGATATTTCTTTGATTTTGCTTTACAAGATGATGTTATATATAAACTTGTTGGTATAACTAACTTTAATCTATTAGTAACAAACTCTAACTAACTCTAACTACTAACCACTTTCTAATTAATTACAGACTTTAACTCTAATTTATCAATCACATTTTGTATATTCCAACATCTCCCCTCAAGATGAGAATGTATATTCATCATTCCCATCTTGCTAAGAAGATGATGAAAATTGAGGCAACCGAGAGGTTTTGTGAGAATATCAACTAATTGAAACTTAGAAGGAATGTGGATGATTTTGATCAAACCCTCCTGCAATTTCTCCCTAACTAGATGACAATCTAGTTGTATATGTTTAATTCTTTCATGTTGTATTGATTGGAAGCAATTTCTGAAGCAAGTTCGCTGTCAGTGTACAACAATGCAACATGAGAATGTGTTATTTTGAAATCAATCAACAAATAAACTAACCATTGAAGCTCACATGTTGTAGTTGCTAAAGCTTTATATTCAGCTTCTGCCGAGGACCTACCGACAATAGGTTGCTTATTTGATTTCCAAGATACTAGAGAATCCCCAAGGAAAACTGAAAAACCAGTGACACTCCTCCTAGTATCAATACAACCACCCCAATCACTATCAGAATATGCCTTTAAATGCAAATTAGAATCCGCTTTGAGAAATAAGCGTTGACCTGGGGTTGCCTTAAGATATTGAAGGACTCTCTCTGCAGCTTGTAAGTGCACTGTCTGAGGATTGGACATAAACTGGATGGGAGCTTGGACTGCATATGATAAATGTGGTTGTGTGATTGTGAGATAAAGAAGTCTGCCAATAAGTCTTCGATAGGATACAAGATCAGATAATAAAGGACTAGGATCATTAGTTGTGAGTTTCAAAGTTGATTCCATAGGAAAGCTAACGAGTTTAGAACCAGAAAAACCATTGTCTTCCGACACATCTGAAACATACTTTCTTTGGTAAAGAATAATAACTTTAGCAGATCTGGCTACTTCAATGCCTAGAAAGTATTTCAGATCACCCAAATCTTTTATAGTAAAAGATGCATGAAGAAACCTTTTTACAGTAGCTATTTCTACAAGATCATTGGAAGTTATGATCACATCATCAACATATATTAACAACGCCATAAAGTTGGTTGATGTTTGTCTGATGAAAAGACTAGAATCTGACTTTGCCTGACTAAAAACCAAAATGCAGTAAAGAGGAATATAACTTGGAGAACTATTGTCTAGAAGCTTGTTTCAGACCATATAAGCTCTTTTTGAGTTTTCAAACCCGAGAGTCATTTATAGTGGAAAAACCTGGTGGCAATTGCATATAAACCTCCTCATTTAAGTCTCAATGCAAGAAGGCATTATTAACATCAAGTTGATGTAAATGCCATTGTTTAACAACAACAATAGTAAGAAGAACTCTAACTGTTGTCATTTTTGCAATAGGAGAATTAGTGTAAAAAACATCAAGTCCTTCTTGTTGAGTATAGCCCTTAGCTACTAGTCTAGCTTTGTACCTCTTAACACTGCCATCAGCCTTAAATTTCACTCGATATACCTACTTATAACCAAAAACAGTTTTGTTTTGAGGCAAAATTACAAGATCCCAAGTTTGGTTTTGCTTAAGAGCTTTAATTTCATTAGTCATGATAGTTTACCAATGAGGAATTGAGCTGGCTTATTTGTAAGACTTTGGTTCAAAAATACATGAAATAGTAAAAGTGAAAACTTTATGTTTAAAAGATAATTTGGAATCAGACAAGAAAGAGAATATAGATTAGGGCTTACCAGAGAAAGAGCAACTATAAGATACTGGATTTGCTGAAGGAATCTGAGTCATATTACCACAATAATATTGCTTCAAGTAATTAGGTAAATGCTTAGTTCTTTCAGACCTTCTAAGATTAGGAGTATCATTATTTTCTAAAGGTGGAAGTTCAGGAACAAAATTTACTAAACATAAATATGTAAGAGGAACAGAGTATTGAGAAACTGATTTAGCTGGGATACAAGAGATGGGTTTATAGGTTTGAGAAAAATCTGGAAACACAAAAGATGTATGAATTGTATCTGGAATAGATGGAAATGTAGATTTATGAAAAACTACATTTCGAGAGATAAAAGTTTTGAGAGTTGATAAGTCAAGGATTTTGTACCCTTTGATGTATGGAGGATAACCAAGAAAAATACATTTTGTGGCTCATGGCTGAAATTTACTTCGGTTGCTTGTGATTGTGCTAGTAAAACATAAACAACCAAAGACTTTGAAATAGTTATAGGTAGGTGGTTTTTAAAACAGAAGATGATATGGTGTTTGATTATTGAGAATGGATGAAGGAGTTCAATTGATCAAATGAGTGGTTGTTAGAATACAATTTGTCCAGTAGGGTAAAAGAAGTTTGGACTGAAACATGAGAGATTTAGCTATATTTTTATAGGTGTTGATGTTTCTCTTAACCCTTCTATTTTGTTCAGGTGTTTCAACACAGGATAATTGATGAATAATGCCATGCTCTTGATAAAAAGCAGGCATATTAAACTCTTGACCATTATCCGATCTAGGAGTTTGAATATTAGTGGTAAAATGAGTATGAACATAACTTAGAAAGTTGGTAAGAGTAGCTCTAGTTTTTGATTTGGATTTCATTAAAAATAACCAGGTAAATCTAGTGTGATCATCAATAATGGTAAGAAAAAAATCTATAACTAGAGTAAAAAGGAATAGAAAAAGGCCCCCAAATATCAATGTGAACCAATTGAAAGGTTTAATTGGATTTATTAGTTGATAGAGGAAATGCCAATTTTTGCTTAGCTAATGGACATATCTCACAAACAGAATTGCGAGTAACCGTTATAGAAGAATCATAACTACTTAGGAGATTAATTTTTGTAGTTGGAATATAGCCTAAACAAAAATGCCAAAGATTAGAGGCAACAATACATGATTCGACTAATGAACTAGAAGGTAAGCCAATAGAACTAGAAAGCATTTCAGTATTAGGTTGAGCAAATGGTTTATGAAGATGGTAGAGGCCAGATTGAACTTTAGCAAGCCTAATCATCCTCCACTTGCTTAGATCCTGCAAGATACATTTTGATTGAAGAAAAAATAATCCAATAAAATTATCAGTAGTTAATCTTAAGACAAAAACGAGATTGACATTGAAGGATAGAACATAAAGAGCATTGTGTAAAACAATATCAAGGGAAAATTTGATAGTTCCAGTAAAAACAATTGGAACCGTTTGACCATTTGGTAAATGAACATTGAAAGGTGTTTTAGGAAAAACAATTGAACAAAAAAGAGAAAGACAACAGATCATATGATCTATTGTTCCTATATCAAGAATCCAAGTGAATTGATTCTGTGATAAAGAAACAGTATAGCAAGAAAAGGAAGTACCTGATGTATATGCAACATTAGCATTAACAGTAAAGGTTAGGTTTAAGTTAGAAATCCTATTTGCAAGAGTAATCAGATTTTGGATTTGCTCTTGAGGGAAAGTATTGTTTGCAGTGGATAATCTTTGAAAAATTCTTAGCAATAGTTGATGTAGAAACAAATCTTTTTCCTCTTGGGTCTTTCATCTAGGAGGATATCCAATTAACTAAAAGAATTTATCAACAAGATATCTTGAACAACCATAATGAGAGCAGATTGCATCAAACTTGCCTTTCTGTTTATAAATTGATTGGCATATGTTGAACATGGTTTGGAGGATTGATTCACAGATTGTTCAGCAACCATTGCTTGTGAATCAATAGAAATGCCAATTGTATTTGTTAAAGACCTCAGACTCTTTTTTTGCAAAAGTAAAGGAAAAACTCTGCTTATAAATGGCAAACGAGATTGAAACAATAGTGGACTCCTAACTGCAGAATAAGAATTATGATGACCTATAGGAAATTTGATGACATAATTTGATTGTTGTCGATCTGTCAGATGCTTCGGAATATTACATGAACAATGATCAAGATTTCCACATTTGCAACTGGGAATTGGACGATAACTGATGTATTCATCCCATAAAGCCTTGAATTCACTAAAATACTCAGTGATAGATTTGGAGTTCTGATAAATAGAACTTAAAGATTTCTCCAAAGAGAAAACCCTTGGTCCATCACTTTTAAGATATCTAATTCTTAGTTCTTCCTAAACATCAAAAGCTGTTGTGAAGTAAAAAAGACTACCACGAATATCTTTGGCAATTGAATTCATTAGCCAAGACATAATAAGATTATTAGATCTTAACCAAGCAACACGAAGGGAATGATAAGTGGTGATAGGCTAAACTAGAGAACCATCAACAAAAGCAATTTTATTTTTCACTGTTAATGCAATTGACAGAGATCAACTCCATGCATTGTAATTCTCACCAGTGAAGATCTCAGAGACCAGAAGACCACTAGGATTATTAGAATGATGCAAGTAGTAGGAGCTAGATGAATCATCAGAAAGATTCTGAACAAAAGCATTGGATGAAACAATATGTGTCATAGAAGCATTATCCTCAAGATGATTAGACATTGTGAAGCTTAGAAAGATCAAGAAAATGGTGAAAAAAATGATTTTGCTCTAATACCATGTAAAACTATACAAAAATAGAAATATGAATCTGAGAGAGGGAAAAATGTGTTTTGATTGAAAGGAATTCTCCTTTTCAATATTTCTTTGATTTTGCTTTACAAGATGATGCTACACACACACACACAGACTTGCTGGTATAACTAACTTTTATCTGTTACTAACAAACTCTAACTATTAACCACTTTCTAATTAGCTATAGACTTTAACTCTAATTTATCAATCACACTCTATACATTCCAACAAAACAAGTCCTTTTATAGGATAGGAGAGCTTCCCATACTTAAATTTGTACATGTATGGAGGAAAATGAGTCCAAAGAGAATGTGTTATGTGTTGTAGAGTTTCTATATGTGAAAGAAAAAAAGAGATTGGAGATGATGAATTGAGTAAAAAAATGAAGATTACAAACCTTTTACCCTAAAGCTTATGTTTTTTATATGAACATGAACCTTAGCAACTTGCATGAAGATATGGACAAAGATGTCAATACTTTAATCACCTATAGTCTTAGACTATGATTATAACGGAAGTATCTTTGGAGATGATGGATCACTATTGAATGCATATATTGATGTTACGGGCATTGTCTATTTGATAAAAGCAACTCTAAAGATGTGTGAGCATTTAATATGTGTACATTTCATAACTATAGTGGGTGTGGGGTAGGTTAGGATGCCTAGAAAGACCCTAGTTTGATCTTTTCCCTTTTAGGCACATTTAATTGATAAAGGATCAAAAGTCTTTGTTTGACGGGTTGCTTGGAGACCCATTCGGGTTTGTGCCATGTTGGTGATAGTCGTTAAGGGTTGGCTGTCCATTGCACGTAAAATTCTTGTCCATTATAGTATACAATGTGGGCTCCTTGTAAGGTCCAAATGTCGTGTGTTTTAGCCTGGCTAATTAGTTGCCCACCAAGTCTTAGTGGCCTAAGACACTAGGCTGACTAAACCTTTGTGCTCGGGTGGCATGTTTATTTAGTCTTAATGAACAACCTTTACATCGTTAAACACACCTTGGATAGCGCCATTGACTACTAGATCTTGTCATGGATAACTGTCTAGAGTAGATATCCTAATGGGTTGATGAGATGCTTATACAAGGGAATTGAATTATATGTACATATGAGAAGGGTACAAAAGACATGCATAGGTGAGTGACTGGAATTCAGGATTGCATGTGAGAATGTGCATGTATTGTTTGTGTCTAGATGTGCACAAGTCATATAGAAGACACATAAGATCATGTTTAGTGTTTGTGAGCACTTGGGGACATGTGATAAGGAACCAAAAATCATCACTTGAGGATACATTAGAAGAAGTGCTAATCGGATTAATTATAATGTTAAAAACTAATTTTTTTTAAAAGATATTTAATAGACTAATTCAAGATATTTAAGCTAAGATAAGTTTCAAAAATTCAACAATAAATAATTAAATTTTAATTCTTCAATGGAAAAAGAACAAATATCTGGCATCTAGTTCTTTCAAGGGAAACAATCTAGTGTAAGGAGTCACAACCTAGTATTATACTCACTAGAAACCCTAACTGGTCAACAGAGATTTTAATGGTACGGAATGGTAACGTGAAAAGGGAAAATGCTATACCCCCTAAGCGTCCAACCTGAGGTAGGATGCATTGCTGGTTTTGTCTATAATTGTTAAGAATATGTTCTTTTTTTTTCCTTTTCTCCTTTTTTTATTCTTCCTATCCTGTTCCTGACTCTGGCGGCAATTAACAGTTCTTACAAATATTTTCAACTCTGGCATTGGTAAATATTGCACAAACCCAAAACAATGTGATATTCCTGACTCTAGCGTCAGTTAATAATTTTGTAAAAAATTGAATTTGAAGAAGAATTTTTCTATGTCATTTTCTTTTCGTTTATCCTTTATTATTATTTGTTCTTTTTAGATGGAAATATAAAAAAGCATTACACGATAGATTTGCATTTAACAGTAATAGTCCACAGATTAAGCACATAACTGAAAACAAATACAAGGCGCAAAGGAAAAAAATAAAACAAAGTGCAAGGGGCCCATAAATAAATCAACGAAGATCCTCAAATATTTTAGAATTTTCTGATATTGAAAAAGAGCTCGTTTGGCCAAATATCAAACTAAAATGGACATAAAAATTATGGTCTAAGGCATAAGGGTGTGTTTTGCCAAACACACCCTTAGTAAACACAATTTAGGCTGCCTGGGCCTAAAGCCCACACCTAGCCCACTTTTTTTTTTTACTTTTTTTGGGGCCAGGTCTTGCCCAACTAGTCTGGGCTGGGCTGGGCTGGACCCAGCTGGACCAGCCTGGTCACTAGCCCAAGCTAGTGACCCGGCTGGTCCAAAGAGCAAGCGCGTGAGCTGTTCACGCACGCTTCCTACAATACCTATGTAATTAAAATGCAAAACGAGGGAGAACAAAAGCTTACCTAGTTTGCAGACTTTTTGAACGAGAACCAAGCAGTGTAAGGCAACCTTTTTGTTTATTCCTTTCTACTCTCTTTCCTTTCTTGATCTTGTTCTTCTTGTTTGTATGGTTTCATTTGAGTTTTTTTTTCTTACTCTCTTTCCTCCCCTGTTCTCTTTCTTTCTCTCATTCTTTCTTTGTTTTCTGTCTTTTCTCCTCTCTGTGTTTTTTTTGTTTGGTTCTCTTTTTCTCTCGATTTTCCTCCTATTTGTTCCCTATGTTTTTTTAGGCTCTCTGTTTTTCCTCCCCCTATTCCTCTGGAGATCTATATTTATAGGGAACGTCCTTGGTACTCCTTTTGTGCATGACTTTTCTCTTGATAAGCATGGTTGGGAGGGGGGTGTTGGTTTTTTGTTGGGACTTGGACACTTGAGGTTCGATCCTTATCTCCTAGGGTAGTAATCTTTATGACGATAAGATTTGCAATTTGTGTTTTGGTTGGACTGTGATGCCGGTGTTTCACAATTTCCTTTCCTTCTTTGCAGGCGGGCTTTTCAGTGTCCGAGGAAGAGGAAGAAAACAGCGCATGTTTGAAACGGTGTTGTTTTGGACTGGGAATGACTATTTCTCAATTTGATCCTTGAAGTTCCTAAATTTTACATTCAATCCCTTGATCTTTTAATTTCAAATCTTAACCCCCTTAAAATTAGATTTAAAAAGCAAATTGGTCAAAATTGGGTTACCTAAACATGTATAAGTGCTTTAATAAGTTCCTTTTCCTAGTGTATATTTTGAGTTATATTCTTGTGAATGTATATGATGCTGATAATGAAAAGTGAAATGTATATATATGATGTTGAGAATGCTTTTGAGGTCGAGATGACATGAAATGAGATCTAAGGTGAACGATCTATGTGGTTATAAAGATTTTGAAATGAAAGTAATTGTTGATAACTTGGTATGCCCATTTATAAAGAAAACTCTGCTAAAATTTTGATAGATATTTTTGTGAACCTTGTATGAATCCATTTTATATATATATAAAAAATTAACCAATAAAAATGAATCACATAGAATACGCATAATCAGTTGAATGATGTGACTTTATTATAATATTTCATACTTAACCTGTTTTGAAGGATTAGGGTGTTACAATTTTGGTATTAGAGCCTTGGTTAGGGTTTTAGGAATGATGTGGTGATAAAATGAAGTGCAAATAAAATGATGATTATTTTAGATATTGATAAGAAGCTAAATGTTTGTTTTAAGATGGTATATACACATAGAGGAATGATAGTCGAGCCATTTTTAGAACAAGAACAAATAGATTCTAATGATGAAGTAGGGGATCATGAAGTTGATCTATTGATGACACTACATCCAATTCCCGGAAGAGTCAACCACAAGTGGTACCAAGAAAGCCACCTATTCAGAGGGGTATTATATTATCCTCTACTTCAAAAATGCCACAATGAGAGGCGCCATCAATGACAACTTAACGAGAAAGGGCTCTACCTGCACCACCACCAAAGACATCTCCTTTGTTGTCAGACCCTACTTATTTTAAACAACTGGTCAAGGCTATTATGTCAGGTATAACAGGGGTTATAGGTTTGATCAATAGGGAGACTGCTCATACTTTTATCCATTGGGTCAAGAACATGAAGGATATGGGATGTCGACCTTTTTTGGAGGATGAAGATGCAAAAGTTACAGGATAATGGTTTCAAAAGATAGAGGAGTTGCTTACTCAGATTCTGGTACTTGAAGAGATGGAAGTAAACTGTATGCCACAACTGTTGGTTGAAAGTGTTCAGATTTGGTGGACCGTAGTGAGGAACCGTAGGGCAGGAGAAACACTTCTATGGGTCGATTTTTGTAAAGAGTTTAAGGTTGGATACTACTCCTGACAACATCAGAGAAGAAAGGAACAAGATTCTTAGGGTTAAAGCAAGTGACCATGATTGTGGGATAATATGAAAGACGTTTCCAAGACCTCTCCACTTTTTCCATTGAACTACTACCTACGGAACAATACTGAATTGAAAGATTTTGGGATGGTCTCGAACGAGAATTGAGAAAGGGATTGGTAACTTTCCAACCTCACACCATGAGGAAGTTGGTAGAAGTGGCATAGACTTTGGGTCAGTTTTGAACGAGGAACAACCTCACATTTGGAGACAAGATGGAGTGGAGAGCATGAAAAGAAAGGAGCCTATTCTTGGCTTAAGCAAAAAATTTTTCCTTAAAAAGTGTAGTTGAAAAACCTAAACACAGAGTTATAGAAAGAGGGATAGCCTTTCCATCGGGGGATCTTCAGGCAGGTATGCTCAGTTAGGCCGAGCTGCATATGGGACTGGTGGTAGTAGATTAGGGTCGACTCAGGGTGGCGGGTCATCAAACATTATGGATGAAAAAGTTTTTTCCTTTTCACGATGTGGAGTTTATAGCCACTTCCATCTAAGAGATTGTAGGGTTACGTCCGGAAAGAGTTTTATTTATCAGTAAGAAGGGTATAGGTTAAAGAATTGTCAATATTTAGAGGATGGGTGTCATCTATGTGAGGAGTATGGGTATTTTAGGAGAAATTTCCCTAACCGAGCACATACTCAGAGCCAACAACATTCAATTACTATAGATAGGCCAATCAAGGAATATATTCAGCTTGCTCAATCAGGTGCGAGTATGAGTAGAGGTCAGGGCCGGAGTCAATGAGACAAGACCCCAGGCAGAGTGTACCATTTAAACCAATAGACAGCCATGGCATCGATAGAAGTAGTGACAGGCATGACTCTAATTGATGGTTTTAAGGTTTATGTACTAATAGGCCCAGGGGCTACACATTCATTTATAACATAAAGATTTGTTAACAGATTACAAATACATGTAGAAAGTTTAAGTAAGGGTTTAATAATTTGTACTATATTAGGGGAAGGGATAACAATAAATGATGTCTATAAAGGGTGTCGAGTGAATTTATGAGGGTGTGAATTGATGGTAGACCTAATTCTTTTAAAGATACAAGATTTTGATGTGATCCTAGGGATGGATTGGCTTCGCATATATCATTCTAATGCAAATTATCATACTAAAGTAGTGTCCCTTAGGACGCTTGATGGTAAGGAGGTGAAATTTAAGGGTGAAAGAAATGAAGAGTATGAGGGATTGGTGTTAACACTCACTGCTAGAAAACTAGTGAGGAAAAGAGGTGAGGTCTACCTCGTCTATGTAATAGATAAGAAGAGTGAAGAAATGAGATTGTCAAAAATCCCAATAGCACAAGAATTTCCAAAAGTATTTCCAGAAGACTTGCTTGGATTACCTCCAGGACAGGAGGTTGAAGTGTCAATAGAAGTTTTTCCGGGTACAACCCTAGTATCACAAACTCCTTAAAAGATGGCCCCAATTGAGTTGGTAGATCTTAAGACTTAACTACAAGAGTTGTTGGAGAAAGGATTTATCCGACCTAACAACTCATCATGGGAACCCCGATATTGTTTGTAAGGAAGAAAAATAGAATATTCCAATTATGCATAGATTACCGATAGTTGAACAAAGTGACAGTTAAAAATAAGTATTTGTTACCCATGATTGAGAACTTATTTGACTAGCTAAAGAGGGCACAAATGTTTTTTAAGATTGATTTAAGGTCGAAGTACCACCAAATGAGAGCTAAAGAGCAAGACATCCAAAAGATGGCTTTCAAGACTTGTTATGGACACTACAAGTTCTTAGTAATGCCTTTTGGATTAATGGATACCCCAATAATGTTTATAGACATAATGAACAAGGTCTTTCAACCGTATCTGGATAAGTTTGTAGTAGTATTTATTAATGACATCCTAGTTTACTCCCACTTCTGCGAAGAGCATGAGCAACATCTAAGGATAGTGTTGGAAACATTGAGAACAAATCGATTGTATGTGAATTTGAGCAAATATGAATTTTAGCTATCCAAAGTGGTGTTTTTAGGCCATGTTATATCTAAGAAGGGGATCTATGTTGACCCTAAAAAAGTAGAGGTTATTTTGAAATGGAAACATTTCACAAAAATGATAGAGATTCAGAGCTTTTTAGGATTGGTTGGGTACTATCAAAGATTCATCGAGGGATTTTCAAAGATTGCTTCCTCAATAACCTAAATGACCCGGATGGGAGTCAAGTTTAATTGGACAAAGGAGTGCGAGGGGAGTTTTCTAGACCTTAAAAAAAGATTGACATTGGCCCAGTGTTGGCCCTCCTAGAGGGGTCATAAAGGTTTGTAGTATATAGTGATACTTCCAAGAAAAAGTTGGGGTGTGTACTAATGCAGTTTGACAATGTAATTGCCTAAACCTCCAGACAACTGAAAACACATGAGATAAATTATCAAATGCACAATTTAGAATTAGCCGCAATTGTATTTGCCTTACGGGTTTGGAGATATTTTTTGTACGGGGCTTAGGTATAGATATTTACCGATCATAAAAGCCTTAAGTACTTGATGACGCAGAAGGAGTTAACACATGCGCCAAAAAAGGTGGGTAGAACTAATCAAGGATTACGATTGCATAATCAATTATCACCAGGAAAGGAAAATGTCATAGCTGATGCCTTGAGCCAAAAAAACAAGGAAAGGATAAATGGATTAATAGTATGAAACCATATGGAACTTTTGGAGTTAGAGATTTTACAAGTCTAATTGAATATAGGGTAGGGGATTCGCTGTTGGCTAACTTAAGGGCTCAACCAGTTTTGTGAGATAAAATTTGGGAAGAATAAAAGAGAGATGTGAATGTACTTAGAGAGAAGGACAAGATGGAAGGGAGTAAGAATTCTCCATTTAGAATGGCGGAAAATGGAATAATAAGGATGAGGAATATAATATATTTGCTCGATAACAGGGATTTGAAGGAAGAAATACTTAAGGAGGCCCACGAATCAAAATTGGTAATCCATCAGGGTAGTACGAAGATGTATAAAGATTTGAAGATTTCTTGGTGGCTCAAAATGAAAAAGGAAATAGCAGAGTTTATGGCTAAATGTGCACCGTGTCAATAAGTAAAGATTGACCATCAAATACCTGTAGATGGGTTGCAACCCTTTCCAATTCCTAAATGGAAGTGGAAATACATCACATTGGATTTTGTGACAGAACTATCGAAGAGTAAGAAACGAAATGACACAATGTGGGTGATTGTAGCCCTACCTGTAAAGATGATGGACTCAGTAGATAAATTGACCAGGGTATATATAAATAAGGTGGTTAGATTGCATGGTATTCCAATTTCCATAGTGTCAGACAGGGACCCACGATTTACTTCTAAACTATGGCCTAGTCTCCAAAATGCTATGGGTACAAGATTGAAATTAAGCATAACGTAGCATCCATAAATAGATGTTTAATCAGAGATGATCATTCAGATATTAGAAGACCTATTGAGGGCATACATTCTAGAATTTGGGGGACATTGGGAAGATAATTTACCTTTGGTGGAGTTCACTTACATTAATAGGTAGTACACTACTGTTGGTATGGCACCATATGAGGCCTTGTGTTGGGATGAAATTGGGGAAAGAAAACTATTGGGACTAGAACTTGTTCAAATCATCACTAACAAGGTGAGAGTGGTAAGAGAAAGAATGAAGAAAGCTCAAGATAGGCAAAAGAGTTATGCCGATAATAGAAGGAGACCCTTTGAGTTCTCAAGGGGAGACAAGGTATTCTTGAAAGTGGCACCATAAAAGCATATTTTCCAATTTGGAATGAAGGGAAAACTTGTCCCACGTTATATTGGCTCGTTTGAGATTTTGGAGAGAATTGTGCCTGTGGCTTACCGATTAAGTTTACCTCCCTGTTTGGAGAAAATACAAAACGTGTTGAATGTGTAGTTATTAAGGTAAATAGAAATTGATCCATCATAATTTCTACCACAAGTTCCCATAGAAATAAAAGAAGATTTGACGTTAAAAGTGAAGCCAATGAAGATATTAGATCAAAGTGAGAAAGAACTGAGGAACAAGAAAGTTTAGCTAATAAAACTCTTGTGAACGAACTCGTAATTTGAAGAAGAAACATGGGAGAGGAAGTCAGAAATAAGGAGGAAGCATCCTACATTGTTCTCTACCACATGTACATCAGTTGAAATTTCAGGGATGAAAAATCTAAGGGGGGGAATGTAAACCCCTAAAACATGAATGCATGAGATTGAGTAAATAGAGAAAAACCCAATGGTAAAATACTAAAGCTCTAACTTAAAGTATGAAATACACATAAGTGAACAAGGAGAAATTGAGACCTAATGTGGGAAAGGCAAAAGATGAGAGGACTGAATTGAAAAAGCATGAACAAGTGAGGGTCAAAAACAAAGAGAGAGAGAGAGAGAGAGAGAGAGAGAGAGAGAGAGAGAGAGAGAGAGAACCCATCATCCCTAGGAAGAAAAGAAGGGCTGATAGCAGAAGGGAAGGGAGGAAAAGAAAATGTTATTTTTCTTTCTTCAACACCTCATCTCAAAGAAACTAGTAGAGAAAACACATGCAATCAAATCTATTAAAGGAAATAAAGGGTGATATGCCGTGAATGATTCGAAAAATCGGTAACAATGAATCTGACGAAAATGGATGAAGGATGGGTTTGGTTATGTTGTCTTTCTTTTGGTGTTTAGGCTGGATTATAGTAATTTTAAGGTAAATAAGATGGGGGATAGACTAGAATGATACTTTGATAAGTCGATCTGGACGCCACAAAGATCAATCTAGGATTTCGACGCCACACTCTTTGTGATTGAAGAGTGATAAGTCAGGTA
>Ga0325414_1001878_pt1 | contig 20763 bp, 18 predicted proteins | sample PopdelMetagenome_8_FD_206183 | JGI IMG/M metagenome (GOLD analysis project Ga0325414, IMG submission 206183) | Populus deltoides microbial communities from Bellville, Georgia, United States - Leaf-PdKOR-R3 | ecosystem: Host-associated > Plants > Phyllosphere > Phylloplane/Leaf | place: USA... | reverse complement strand
TCCGGTTTTGAGGACGAGTGGGACACTCCTTGATAATATGCCCTTGCTGTTTGCAATAATTGCAGAACTTCTTTCTACAATTGTTAGCAATGTGGCCATATTCCTTGCAGCTATAACACTGAACATTACCCATATTCCGGCCTCTACCTCTTCCCCGGGCAGCAAAAACAACTGCAGCTGGGTTGTCCTGCTTTAGAGTACTATGTGTAAGAATTCGCTGTTCTTCCCGCAGTAATTCCCCAAAACAAACATCCAAGGAAGGCAAGGGAGCTCGGTTCATCAAATTCGAGCGAGTAATCTCAAATTCAGATCTCAATTTCATGAGAAATTGATCACGCTTGCTCTGATCATGCACCTTCTGAATAACCGAGAGGGATTCTGCTGGAATCTGGGCATAAATGATATCAGTATATTTTGCCCATAGGTTCTGAAAACCAGAATAATACTCCTGAATAGAAAGATTGCTTTGAGAATAATTAGAGATGTCGTTTTCTAATTGAAAACGTCTAGCATTATTATCTTAATAGTAAACCTTCTTTAGATATTCCCACATGGTTCTTGCTGTTTTGTATGGCCTCAGATTAAGAATAATGAGGGGGTCAACTGACCCTAGTATCCAGGACATTACCCGAGCGTCCTTGACCTTCCATAAAGACAGTTTTGTAGCATCAGTAGGGGCTGGATCACTCCCATCCACATGACCCCATAATTCTTTTCCTATGACAAATACTTGAAATTGAAATTCCCAAGCAGAATAATTCTTCCCAGTAAATCGGACACCAAACAGATCAGAATTGTTTGACATCTTTGTAGTGATACACAAAAAAATCACAGAACAAGGAGAATACAAACCTCAACTGACAACCGAGAACCAAACCAAAAGAACCAAGAAACTGAGAGTCCTTTGTATCTAGGACTGATTGCAAAGAGCCAGGAGACCGAGAGTCCTATGTATCTAGGACTAATCCAGAAACCGAGAACAACAAGAAAGAACCTGATTTTGGAATACAAATTCAAAGGTATAGCTCTGATACCATGTCAGATTGACTGAATAATTCTTTACGTGAGAGTCCCGTTTCTTAAATAGGAAGGAATCCTGATTTACATCACATTCCTATAATTTAGGCCTAAATTATGGGAAGATACTTTATCCTATAATTACACTCCTATTTCAGCTGTATTTCTATCAATAACAACTACTGTCTATGCTAACATATATAAGATATGGACATTGAATTGTCATACATGTTAACTTGTGCAAATATTATGTCAATATGATGTTGGGCCTAAATGTTGAAAACTTGTGAAGTTTTCCATGCTTATTTCTTTAATCATTCACCGGTTTATCTCATCAATAATTGATAAACTATTTTCAGAAAATCAAAGTGAGAATAAAAGAGGGCTTGGGTGATAGGTTACCAACCGAAGTGTCATTGGAATCCTAGCTTGAAGTGTAACTTAAGCAGTGCTATTGTATCTTTCATAGGTTAGTTTTTGTGCATGAGGCTTTACACATATAAATTCATATGTAACATATCATGTATCGACACTTTTAATGTGTAATTGCTAAATAGAACATCTATGTACAAAGATATAGAATATATGTGAATGAAAAGATGTCATGTAAGTGTGTGTTGGACAGCAGGTTGCGTAAACTTATAAATGCATGTTTGATTGGTAAATTGATTGACAAGATAGCAATAAAAAGTAACTAAAAAGCTTGGTTTACTTTGCTAACTAAACTAAGATTCTAAAGTGAATATAATCAAAGACACTTAACTAAGATGCATTATCATAGTAATTAGGAGAGGGGTGTGACATACAGCTTCCTTTTGGTCTTGACTCTTTATTTTGCTCTGCCAGAAACTGTGAAGGTGGTGCCCTTCAGGATGCTTAAATTTTTTTTACCTTTTGTTTTTTGACACGGTTACTAGGCTAAACAAGGAGAGTATCCCGCTCCCTCACCTGAGCCTCCCATTCTAGGTGTGATTGGAACCCTTTCAAATTCTAATCACTGGGCCATAAAGTTTTACAAGCTAAGATTTAGGTACTAGGTCCCAAATAAGAGCCCTTTTTGGACCATCGATTGCCTATAGTTTTGGCCTTTAAACCTTGAAGTGGGAGCTTGATTTTAGTAACTTAGCAAGATCAATAAGCATATTTCTATTTTTCTGTATATTTTACTTGGTAGTGCTTTGTTGTCAATTGATTTCATTTTTGAGGTTACTTATTTTTGTTGTTTAACTATGGCTTCTTGTTTTCAATTCGTAAACAAGAATTGCTCACATGTTCACCTCAGATAGAACCTTTTGTTATGTGCAATGTCCAAATTCAGAAGTATGTTAGCAGTGCACTCAAACTTGTGTTTGTAATAAGCGTTTTCAACTTGCAGACTGTTGATCTTAGGAGTTCTGAAGTTCCAAGCATACAGAACTTACAGGTAAAACAAGAAAGATAGCAGAAGAAAATTGTTACTCTTTTAAGTTCTCTATGTATTTTTTAGGTCACAGTGGGATTTTTTCCTTTCACCAGGCATGTAATATGTCCTACCAAGCTGCATTACCTGAGATTCAAAAGCTTCTGAGAGCTGCGTGTGAGACACACAGATTGCCCTTAGCTCAAACTTGGGTCCCATGTACCCAACAAGGCAAGGGAGGATGCCGGCATTCCAACGAGAATTACTATCGATGTGTTTCTACTGTGGATGATGCTTGCTGTGTAGCTGATTCTGCTATCCAGGGTTTTCAAGAGGCGTGCTCAGAGCATCACTTGCTAAAGGGTCAAGGAGTTGTTGGGCAAGCCTTTATGACTAACCAACCCTGCTTCTCAGGTGACGTAACTTCATATGGCAAGACTGAGTATCCTCTTTCTCACCATGCAAGGATGTTTGGACTGTGTGCTGCTGTTGCAATTCGCTTGCGAAGCATTTACATTGGTACAACAGACTTTGTCCTGGAGTTCTTCCTGCCTGTCAATTGCAGGGATCCTCAAGAGCAGAAGAAGATGCTTAATTCACTGTCTGCCATTATACAGCATGTTAGCCAGACCTTACGGGTAGTAACAGACAAAGAACTAGTGGAGGAAACTGATTTGCCATTTAGTGAAGTGTTAGTACCTTCGGATGGTAGATCTAGTGGAGAAGAGACGTCAACAGTTAAACAGTCTTGTTCAGAAAGGCATAGTAGAGATAATTCACCCTGGACTGCCTGTCTCTCAGAGGTCCAACCAAGTGGAAGTAACATCTCTTTATCTCAAAAAGACAAACAAAAGGTAATGTTGCGTGAAAAATCCAATGAGAACAGGGAAAATCAAGAAGATTATAGCCTTAGAGAGAGTATTAAATGTGGCAGAGATTCTACTTCTGCTGAAGGTAGCTTTTCAAGTGCTGGCACATCTAAAACAGGAGAAAAAAGACGTGCCAAAGCAGAAAAAACAATCACCTTGGAAGTTCTTCGGCAATATTTTGCTGGCAGCTTAAAGGATGCTGCGAAGAGTATTGGTGGTAAGCTTTATTCCATTATAGAATATTTTATTTTCTTATTTACAGTAAATGTCTCTTAGTTTTCACATTTTATCTGACTGGTGTGCCACCAAGTAATTTGCATTTGTCCGCCCTTCATTTGCATTGTTGCATGTATGACAATACTCTGGAACAAATTCCCTCCCCCATACAGTACTGATGACACATTTGTTAATACCCTCTAGCTTTGCAGAGTTGAATTTGTCTTTGTTTTGACATCTTATCTGCTTTTTCCACAAATTTCAGTTTGCCCCACTACGTTGAAAAGAATATGCAGGCAACATGGAATTAACCGCTGGCCTTCTCGAAAAATCAAGAAGGTTGGTCGCTCCTTAAAGAAACTCCAACGTGTTATCGACTCAGTTGAAGGTGCCTCTGGCACTGTTCAGATTGATTCCTTTTATAAAAAATTCCCTGAGCTTGCCTCGCCAACTTTGTCCAGAACTAGTCCACTATCAACTTTAAAGTCAAGCAGTCATCCGAAACCATCAGGCATGCAGCCTGAAGGTGGTACTTTCAGCTCCCAAGTTACCGCACCAAAATCACCTTCACCCTCATGTAGTCTGAGTTCCAGTTCAAGCCATAGCTGTTCCAGTGGGGCAATTGCTGCTAGTGAAGATCCTGTGTCTGGAGAAAACTCAGGCAATGGAGTTTTGAAGATGGTCCGAAGCAATGTGGAGCTCCATGCATCAAGTCCAGGAGAACATGAGAGAATGCCAAGATCCCAGAGTCATAAAACTCTTGCGGAACTGGGGAGCATTCCGCCCTTATCTAGAGATAGCAGCCGGTTATCTCAAGAAACGGATGCTCACAGATTGAAAGTCACGTATGGAAATGAGATAATTCGGCTCCGCATGTCAAACAAATGGGGATTCAAAGATCTATTGCAAGAGATCGTCAGACGGTTTAACATAGATGACATACATAGATTTGATCTGAAGTACTTGGATGATGATTCTGAGTGGGTCTTATTGACATGTGATGATGATTTGGAGGAGTGTATTGCTATATGCGGTTCATCTGATAACCAGACAATTAAACTCTTGCTCGAAGTTTCTCCTCGTCCTTTAGGGAGGTCTTCACACAGCAGTGGGCTGTCTTGATCTTTTCAATCCTCCATGTAGTCCATGGCATTGCCATTCGATGTTAAATTCTTTCTGATAGACATGAGATTTGAGCATGATAGATCAGAACGATTCCACAAACAGGAATACGAAGTTCTTCATGCAATGAAATTAGAGGAAGCCTGTGTTTTTGCTAGGGTTGGGAGTTTCATGCATGACCTGGTTGGGAGCCTTTGTAAGAGAAGTTGATGAACTTGCGTATGTTTTCAGATATTCTCTTCAGTATATCAGATGTCCCCTGTTCCTCGTCAGAAATGTACTATTCTTCTTCCTCACCAGAACTAAATCTCCGGGGTGTGTTCTTATCATAATTATTGTTTTAAAACCTAGACTGACTTTGATTATTTTAAAATCCGGATTGGCTTGGGCATGGTTGACCCAAGACTGGATCAATCTGAATCAAAGAAGAAAAAAATATTTTTTTTCTTCTTTGATTCAGATTGATCCAGTCTTGGGTAATTCTCCTATCCGTAACCCAAGTCTTGTTGCAATCCAAGGTATATTATGAAAAATATTTCTTGTGGATTTCTCTCCCTTTTTTACCTACTTTTAACCCAGAAATCTGGTTTTTATTCCAAGGCCAAGAAGGCATTAGCCCAAATGAAGTACAAGCCATTGGAATCAACAGCCGAAGTGTGCTGGAAAAGAAAACAGGCAAATCTGGCAACCTTGCAGCTGAATGATTTTTTTCCTTTTGGAAAAACACACCGTACTTTACATATTTCAGGATTGCCATTTGAGCATTTTTGCTTCACTAATTCTGTACTTAACTTAGTATCTCGAAGAAAAGAAAAAAGAAAATATTGATTAGCCTGCCAAAAAGAACTATGATACAGCAATACTGCTTCTCAAGGCCGCAAGGAAACCGATGGCCGGTCTTCTTGTTTCTCGACAAGTTTACACCTTGAAGGTGGGCCAAACATGCTCAACACAACCTGCAAACAGTTGATCCGCACAATGTTTTCAATATGATTCGGTGAGAAAAGGAGATGAAATTTTACAAATTGATCTATATTGAAGGCAAAATAAAAAACCTCAGCTTCCCCTGAAGTTTGGTTCCTAAGAGTTGAGACAACATTTTACTGATTGATGTATTTGTTTTCCCTCTAAATATGGAGATTGCTACTAAACCACTAAATCCAAGATATGATGATGTGTTTGCTACATTCTTCTTGCCACTGACATTTACCACCAGCATCAATTTCATGATTGATCCAGAATAGAAGCTAAATGGTAACGTTTAAGTGGAAGGAGAGATTTTGGAAAGCTCGATAAACTTACCGGTAAGAACACCAACCCATGTAAGAAACCAAGGAGGACCAGTGCAAGGTACATTTGGAAGTAATAAACCTGCAGAACACGAGAGGACGATGGTAAATAAACTGAAAAAAATATTGCCTCATTTGATGGGTATTCGAGTGGAGAAACACTAACCACAAAAACTTCTGTTCTTGAGAAGCAAAGAACAATCACGCCAACTAGTTTTGTTAATGTGATGCCACTGCAAAATTACATTACAGACAATTTTTCAACAAGATAATTGCAATTAATACAGAATTCCACATGGAAATAAAGGTACGTGCTTTGAGCTCAAAATCACATCTGCAGTGATGTATGCATTGAAGGGGTGCAAAAGACATGTGTTTTTATATTTCCCTTTCTTGCCTTTCTATTTTTAATTTAGTTCTTTCATGGTGTATCTCATGGAAAAAGGGTGACAGCATCAAACTTATTTAAAATTACACATGTTTTCTTATAAAATCAAAAGATCATCAAAAATTGATAAAAAAAAAAAATCAACCACGCCAATATTAAACCGTAATATCATTTACAATATGATAAAATTGATCAAAAGTCAAGTCCTGTTTTCTTTTCTTTTTTTTACTTTTTGATGATTCTTAGGTGATTTTTTAGGAAAACAAGTGGCTTGCATGTGATAATTAATAGCTAAGATGAACAGAGTCTAATATAAAGGGGGTGTCAATCAAAATATCCTATAATTTGTATCGACAGTGAGTTGCCCAGAGGTCTCAGCAATCTAGTTCATGACATGAGCCACAGAAAAAAAGAAGGAACCTGAAGACAGAAGCTCCCATTGTACCCAGAGCATCCCTGACTCTTTGGTCTCTGTCGCCACTACTCACCTGTTTAAGAAAAGAATAAGAACATGCAGCCAAAGGAAAAGGTATAGTATTGCACCAATAATAACCTTAGAGCTGAAAGATTAAAGTTCCCAGATTCAGAAGGAAAACCATTTCTCTAGTTGCATTAGTAATCAACTATTAGTAAATTAAATCAAAGTATCTGAATCCAGAAAAATATTGAGATGCATTATAATATAAAGTGAATGAACTTGAAGTTCCATTGGAGGAACAGAATTGGCAGTGACTTATCAGAAGAAAGTAGAGAAGATATATAAAGAAAATGGAGAATGATGTGATGCTAACCGAGAAAGCATGTGTTAAATGTACACAGAACTCAACACCAATGCCCACTGACATGACAAGGTTGACAACAGAGACTGCATTCAGTTGAATGTTCAGAATTGCCATCACGCCCTGTGGAGTTTAATCTTGTAAGCAGAGGGATTATAGTATGGGCAGAACAGGTTATTTGTTACAAATAAAATGAAAAATACATAGATATTGATAAAGGAAGCAGAGTTACCATGAGATCCACGACTATCATTGCCAACACCAGCAAAATGATAGCAGAACTCCATAAACTACATTTCAAAGAAAGTTAAGAAACAAAGCAATCATGAAGTCATTCTCCAATACAGCAGTTCAGTTCATTTGGAAAGAACCGAACACTGAAGCCAGTATTTTTTGGTGAAGGAAAAGGAGAATATTGGCAAATAGAACACCTACCTGCAAGTGATGACCAAGCAAACAACAAATACCGCTCCTGGTACATCACCAAATAAAACCAACCAGTAAAGGTTTTATGGAAGGGAAAATGACCAGTTATGTTAAACGAAAAAGTTCATTTGGAGAACAATTAACAATAAAGGTTGACAGTGCAAATTTGCATTGGTAAATTTTTTACTCAGACCACAGTGAGATATCATTAAATGATTAATGATATAGACACAAGCAGTACAAATCGACAAAACAATATCTTCAGTTTTGAAAGGCCTGAATTTACAAGTATTGAAGAACATGTTAATAAAAGCTTGGCTTCTTAGCTTCTCAGTGAAAAAAAGAAGCAATTCTTGAAAACAAAAAAAAAGACAGCTTTATCATCAAGAACACAAGACAATGAGATGAAAAAAACCCAAGCACATAATCCATGAACTCCACAGAAAATAAGATGTCAGTTCAAGTTCTGAATTTCTAAGGGTTACTGACCAATTGCTATGGCGAGGTTGATCAATGCAGTCCTCCATATATCAAGGTATTGTTCAAAAAACATATAAAATACAGAGTATGGGAAGATCTCCATCTGCACAGGATAACAAACGACATTTAAGAGACAGCCTTTCTAGCGTACAGCCAACTATGGGCCGTGCCGTCTGCAAACAACAGTGAACATGGGATGAACAGGTAAAACTATTCTTCTTTAATGTTAAGGTAGGAGGTCGTAAATAAATTCATAAAGAATCAGTCCTTTTATGAGCAGGGCTAGTATCATACTGAAGTAGCAACAAGAGTTGGCTTCCTAGCATAGGGGTAAGACAAGACTAGAAAATCTGACCATGATAATTTATTTAAAAAAGATAACATCAGTCTGACCATGCAGTAATCACTATAACTGATTTTTTACCTTTAAAGAATCAGAAGCCCTTGAACTGAACTCTCGAGCAGCCCTCATTGAATTGACATAGTCAATCTAAAATAGATGTTAATGTTTTCATACAGAAACAAGAAACATATCACATTGAGCAAATTTTAACATTAGAAAATACTACCTACCTGCTTGTTAAGAGGTGTATGATACGTGCGGAAGGATGATGCTTGAATAACACCATTCTCATAGCCTGAAAAGGAGAGGGGGGTTGAGGAGTTTATTAGCATTCAAAAAACAAGCCACCATATGGCATGCAGACAAACTATTTTAAAGCATGCATATGTGAGCGTGACTTTCCCTAAGATTTATCAAACTGGATTGAAAGAACAAATGTCCAACTCAGCAAACCTTGTAGATCTATACTGCTAGTGTAAGCACCATGGCCACCTTTGGCACAGTCAGCAGAGGGCAAAGCATTGAGGAACCATGGGAGTTTCTCCTTGAACTGAGATGTAGATGGACGATCACTATTCAAATCCGAGTGACGGAAGCACTGAAAAATTCCAAATGTTAGTAATTGATCCAGCTACAAATAAGAAATGATAGATGCTACTGCCTTGATATAAATGACAGTCAAGCACAAAACATTTCAAAGGAAAATGGGCAGCAAATTGTTTCATAAAATTTCAAGAAGAAAAGAATGAGGATTACAGTAGTACAATCTTTGCATAGCCCACCAAGACCACATGAACCTGTATCAGATGAACAACAAGGAGACTGGGCAAAACAGGGAAAAGGAAGTCAGCTTCAGCATTATTAATGAGAATAAATAATGACACCAATGGGAAGCAATAGAAATAAGAGCAGAAAATGAAAAGGTAGGTTATCATCACAATATCCCCATAATTACCATGGATGCTCATGCTGGTAATCAGTTGCTATAATCACCAACAGGAGCTGGCAATTGGTCTCATTTTGAACTCTGGGGGTGTCATTACCAGTTTAATTAAGTCCGCAGTTTTAATTTGATCTACCATTTACTAGACTTTCACTTTAATTTTAAGCCATTGCATAAGGAGAATATAACACAATGATCGTATGAACTGCAGGCAGGAGCAGCCATGTGACCATAATAGTAGGGCCAGTTTAATTAAGTCCACAGTTTTAATTTGATCTACCATTTACTAGACTTTCACTTTAATTTTAAGCCATCGCATAAGGAGAATATTACACAATGATCGTATGAACTGCATAGGCAGGAGCAGCCATGTGACCATAATAGTAGGGCCAAATGTGCACAAAATCCCATGCCAGAATAAACGCCAGCTTTTATTAAAGATTAGAAAACGACCTGATCATCAGGGGGGCAATAAGTCCCATTTGTGAACTTCCTACAGCAGCCGAAAGCTTCTGGAGATATCCATACAAGAAAATCATCAAGCCATGAAGCAGCTGGCATAGCTATATAGCTAGATTCTGGTGTTAAGGATGCTCTTGCAATCTGCAGAAGCAAGGCGACAAAAGATTCTTGTCAAAGGAAAAACAACTATTCCAATAATTAATGCCCATAAGGAGTAAATAACAGAGTGATGTTCATTAGATTAGAAAGATTTGCCTCATTTAAAAGAGAGTTTGAATCACATTGGCTGATGGAGCACAGCTGATTTGTCTGACTTGATTCTGAGCTGTGGAGTGCAGTAGCATCAGTTGAAGATCTAAGCAATGAAAGGAATATGCAAAAAAGAAGCACTGGAATTACCTATAGTTGTAGTTCTTAACTACAAAATATAGTGGTGGACCAATTCTGAGATACTCTGAGACATTATTAAAATAGCCCTGCAGGAAAAAAAGCTTGCATGATAAACTCCCCAGCCAATAGAACACCATATCCATATATACATAGCAAGTTGTAAACCAGTATCAAGAAATTGAACCTGAAGATACGAGTCCCGTGGAAGTACAATTTTTTGTTCTAAACCAGGTTGAACTCGAGTGGATAATGCCTATATGATCCATATATATGACAAGTTAGAGTACGACATGTAACAGGCACCTACAGAAGTATGAATATGTAAGAGTGATATCGAGCATCTCACTATGCTGGACAATGTGAAAGCAGCAAAGATGGCAATGACTACTATCTTAACTCCCCAAAGACTGAGTATGGGTGCGTGGATCTCCTAATAATGACAAGAATTTCAATTTGATTAGTGAATAATGCTCAGCAGAAACACACTCTTTCTTCTATAAAGAAAAGAAGCACCTCATCAGGTATAAAACTCTCAAGAATCTTAAACAAGAGTACCATGAATCTAAATCAGAATCACAGGTGCATATGATGCAGTTGCAAACATATAGCATAACCATATTAGCATTTGAAAAGATATAATTTCTCTGAAAAATTCATTAATACAAATCAGCACCTTCATATAGCGAGCCAGCAATCCAGGTCTTCTCCCACCAATTCCTAAACATTCACATTGCATTTTTCAACAAGAGACCACCTCAAGTTTACATTAAGGAACAAAATAAAGCAGTTGACAAAACCAAGTGGCAAATGAGGTAATCCATCAAGTCAAATATGAGTTATAAACAACCTCCTAACACTACCTTTATCAGAGTCTGCAGATGAAGATGAAATTTTCCGACATGGAATGCAATCAATTCTCTTATCCTCAGCTCGCAAAAAATCAAAAACTATGAAAGCTACAAAAGCAGTAACTTGCAGAAGAAAGTCCAAAAGAACAGCAAGTGCTGCAAAAGAGGCATGGCATAAAATGGTGTTACAGTCTTGAAAAGAAGAGTTGAAATTAAAAATTTAAAAAAAAAAATAACTTGTGTATAAGAAAAGGGATTAAATTATCTGACCAGCGAACATAGAGAACACACGACATGCTGGCATAGGAATGAAACTTCCAACTGCAAATGCTAAAACCTCAGATAGACTAGCAAGTGTGATGGATGGTCCAACTTCCACAAGAGCATTGCTTATCCGTCCCTCTAGCGGCAACTCCATTGGTTGCCTCTTGACAGCATGCACCAATATGCACATGTTATCCACCCCAACCTGATATGACAGAGTTAATTATATAAGCTATAGCAATACTTTATGAAAAAACTAGTCAAAATTAGCTTTGGAAATTAACCTAGATTAAATAGAAGAATATTTTATCTAATACTAACATTCAAATTAAAAAAGTTTTTTGAAATAAATAAATATAATATTTACTAAGAGCCTCAAGACGAGTATAATGGTCGGTCAGCATGCAAGAAAGGTTATATGCATGAAACATTTGAAGAATTCTCCAAAGAGTTATGCTAAATCTCAAGAGATAAATTTATGCAACAGTGACACAAATAGTCAATCGATAGATGACTTTATAGTTTCATGTTATTACAAATCATGCCTTTGCATTTTGCAAGCATTTGTGTCACTTTCTTTTTTATCCAGCTCTAGTTAGCCCAAGTCAACTGCTGAGTTGAGCAGGTGGAATGGCAACTAGTCCTTTCTTTTTTATCCATGAACCATTTCAACAAAAGATATATGTAGTCTAGGGGCACAATAGCTAGTCAGAATTGAAGCAACCTATTAAAAACTCGCCCTCGACAATTAATGTAGGCAAAATGACAAATACCACATGAAGTCTGAAATAAGAAGAAAGAAACTTACAGCTAATACAAGAAAAGGAATGACTTCCATGATGATTAGTGTAGACTTCACTCCAATGGCACTAAAAAATCCAACAGATCCAAGAACAGACAACATGACAAGCAAAACTCCAGAAAGACCAAGCAATACCTGTAAGTCAACCAATCACAAAAACTGAATGAGGGAAAGGAGAAAGTTAAAAGAAAATATGAACATTTCATGCGGAAAACCTAGCATTCATGGAATACAATAAGTAGTTTGGAATGGAATAGAGGTTCTACCCAGGGAGAGGGCAAAGTTCAAGCCAGTAAAAGGACATACCTTAGATGAAATGTAAAACGAAGATAAATGAGGAGTGTCACCCAGAGTAAGAGATATGTAGGCAAACATCACAAGATAGCTAATCTGAAATGGAAGAAGCGTCAACAATTAAACAAAATAAGTGACATCCAACACACTCCTGAAACATTACACGAAGTGGCTCACTCATGCTTGAATTGACATCCTGTTGTCTCCAAACCCTGGATCTTTATCAATGCCCTAAACAGTGCATTTTCCATAACTTTAAAATGGAAATGTCTTTTTTTTCTTCAACAAGAAAAAAGCTCACCAATATAGTTATGACATCAGCAGTGCTTTCCCTTTTTAGTTCCTCCTCAATGGAGCTTTCCGAAGAAAAAGAAAGTGCGAGATTCTTAGATTGCACCATTGGCAATAATTCATTCTGTCCCATGAAAAACATGAAATGATTTAGATAAAATGAAGCAGTAAACCTCCATTGATTAACAATAGAAATGATGATGCAGATATATGTTATTAAGCAGTCAAGTATTCAGGATAACACTTGCTGCTTGCAGCAGATCCAATTTGAAGAAAAAGGCACAAACAGTTTGGATCAGATCTAATATCTTTCACTCATTTTGATATATGCAGCCCTTTTGTTTTCTTTTTATGTTTGATAGTGGATTCCTACATCTTAGCCCTGATTCATTAGCTTAATTAAATGCAAAATTCGGATTTCTACTTTTAACAAATGGAATCTGGGTACTAAGGAGGATGGTCTGTTGCTCCAACAGCGCAGCCACTTCTGTGTTCTCTTATTTCTCCCTTCTCTTCATATTGTTCATGTCAACAAATTTTAACAACCATGAAAAACATTTCGGGAAACATGTTATCTGAAAATGGAGATACATGTCTGTTCCAGACACCATATACACAATCACTGGACTGAGACAGAAAACAAACCTTCACTAACTGAATAAAAGCCTTCTCCCAAGCAACCGCCTTATCAGTTTCATTCCCTTCTTTATCAATCACATTGTTTACTGGATAAGTTACAATAAATGCAGATGCCTGTCACAGAGAAGTGGTTGGAGGATTATTATAGACATATGATCCAATTGTATTTGCTATTTATGAGGATAGAAAAAATACCTCCGAATAATTGTTCCCAGAGAAACCTCCCAAGGCTGTGCTTGGATCAAGGGGAGCTTTGAAGGCACTCCGACATGTGTCTGCAGAGGAATAATGCTGAAATAACATGGTACCATCATAATAATCAGACAGAGAGAATTCTTGGAGCTGAGATAGGGAGTGGGAGAGGAAGATATGATTTTGAGAATTATTCAAACCTGAGACTGAGAAGATATACCTGGAGACAATAGTTCACGTGCTCAACTCCTCCATAATTATCGAGATTTTGAGGATCCATTTGGAAATACTGATGGGAAGGGGGGGATGGGGTGAGAGAGAGAGATAGAGAGTTAGTGACTGATCAAAATCAAAATAAATACCTCTAGATTCATCTTCCATTGTTGCAAACTCATGCAACTGAACAGTGGAAAGCCTTATAAGGAACTCCTAAAGTCCTATTAAAATTGTTGCCACTAACTTGGAGTGGAACAAATTCGTTTTTACATAGTTTTAAGCATTTCGTAGCACATACATCGAAATAAAGATCGTCAAGCAAAAAAAGAAAAAAAACCTGCAGTACACTCTGAGTGGCACAATCTTTGTCCAGTGGTTTCAAGCAAATATCAGTCAGAGATACCATTGTTCCAGAATAATTTGCATGGATTCCATCAACCTGTCAGAGCTGAATGCTATCAATCTATGACATTTCAGATCACCCTTTTCCAATAAGAAAATGGAAAAAATAATATAATAGAACAGCAAATGAAAACTCGATTGATACATGGTGATGCATGCAACAATCTGTTCCCAAAAAAGTCTGGGAAATGGCACCAGACAAATGAATACCTTTTTTTGTATTTCAAAAAGTAATTTGATGTTGTTTTCTGTCACAATACTTGGTCTTTTCTGTGCCCCAGCTTCTGGAACAGTCGCTAGAATTAGCTGGAAAACATGTCACCGTTAGTTCTTTCCAGAATTAGAAGAGGACTAAAAATCCTGCAGCTAAGAAGATTCAAAACTATTCCAAATCAAGCAAACAAAACGCTGTGCATGTAAATTTTTATCATCAGAAAACATGTATCAAAAAAGCAGTCAGAATAATGCATAGTGGTCTTTCTGTGCTCAAACATTAAAAAGAAAAGGGCAACGATCACATAATGCAGGTATGACAGTACACATGCATGCATATTATAATGATAAATACAGCATTGGTGTGATGATTGATGCTGTCAATCTATTTGCAGTCACTTTCATGGCAAATTTTTGTGATGAAAAGGAAAAGCATAGCTAATGTAAGTTGGTTCGCTTGATACAGAGAAGAAAAGGAGAGAGAAATTGTTCTACTGGTGATAACTAACAGGAAACTAGTTTTCAATCTCTAGAACCAGCATCTAAAAGAGTATATTTGTAAAGACCAAAATAAGAGCACAAGGAAACAAGACAGGGAGCAAAAAATATAAAAAAACGTGAGTAGAATACTGCAGGACCTGCTCAATTCTGTAAAAAGGGGCTAGGTGGGTGTCAAAAAACCTTTTCTCTTCGGCAACTTTACTCCCAGGCCCTACCCATAGCTGAAATAGTACAAGTATTAGCAGTTTGATGACATATGGAGAAATTTAGCACTAATAAGAGTATAATAATGAATACTCTATAAGACCAATTGCCAAAATTTGAAGCGTGGTCAACTAAGCAACTAAATGCATAATAGATATTTTTTTATGACTTCTCCAGGAAATAATGTCCACTCTCCCAAAGCAGAATATTGCCCCCAATTGGTCACTTCCACATGCACATTAGTTTCTCATATTCATTTCAATGGATTCGTTGATGTCCTCTAATTCTTTCCAGAAATATTCATCAATTTTGTTAATTCTAGCATCAAGACTTTGTTGGGAAAAAATATCAGTAGTAAAAACTGTAGAATGGTTAAAAAAACAAAAACACCCCCTTTCTCTAGGATTTTAACAGAGAAGATTAAAGAAGCGATTTGTATGTTCAATTCTACCTTCTCAGGCCGTGTCTCCACCTTGAAACGGATGAGACCTAGACAAAGTAAAAGAATTACAGCCAACGACAAGCTCAACACAAGGATTGGGTTTCTAGCAACCCATGTTCCATAACACCTGAAATATAAACAAACTAAAAAGGTCAAAAATAATTCAGTTACTCTGATAGCGTTAATGGCAAACTTGGTGGACCTGTAGAACTTCGACATGTATCCTTGAACAATTGAAAGCTGAACCCTGCTTCCGGTTTGAGGAGAATCTTCAAGCATCTTATAAAAGTAGTTCAAAGAATTCAGCAACATTGGCCAATGAATTGAGTAGACATTTTCACTGATCAGATTAAGGTCAAAAAGAAAGAACTACAAAACCACTAGATAAGAATAGGTAGGAAATCAGAGGCACCTGCATGGGAAGGTTCTCATCCTTCTTCCCAGTAACTTCACCACTGTCCTTGATATTCAACACTGGATTCATTCTAGAACTCTGGTCCCTTTCTCTTTTTCGATGAAACAAGCCCCATCCCAAAAAGATGGAAACCAATATAACATAGAGGATTGTTAGAATAAAGTCGACGCATTTGGCCTGCAGAAATAGAACAGTGAACAGTGAAACTGAATTAGCAAAACATAAAAATACTTTACGTGACAAAATCGAGGAATGTCAAATGGTAATCATCAGCAAATTACTCTGCATCCAAACCAGACAAGTAAATCAGTGGAAAAGGCTAAATTCAAAAGTTATTTTCTGCATGATACCTCACCTTGAGAGATCCAATTCTCACTGCACAAGAAGCCCCCTCGTGATGTGGAGGAGGATCAGTATTTGCACAAACAGGAGATTGAGGACAATCACCACAAGAACAACCCAGTGAAATATCACCACATGAATATGTAGAAACATGCATGGGTTTCATTCCAGATGACTCAGGAGCAGAAGGCTTGAATGTCATAGCATATGGTGAGCCCGGCACATTAAGGGGTGCTCGTCTACCAATAAATGCATACCACTCTGCCAAAAATAATTCATGGCATAAGCACTATAAGTCATACAAAAACATAGAAAATCATGCATAAAACAGAAGCAATAAGTCAAGGAAGTAGAGCTCTGAAACTTCCAAGGAACAGATAATCCTACAGAATTTCAGAGCTGCCTGTCAATTGTGCATGGTATGGTGAAAACACTCATCCAAAAGAAATTCTTCCTCGGATAGAAATTCATTCTGAGATAGACCCCCACTTCTCCACTTCAAGCCTAACTTCCAGCAAAGTCTTCAAACCCAAAATCATCATCCACTTTAAGATCATGGGTACAGTAGAAATATTGAGTTCGCTTTGTACGTACGACAACGCCCTCATCATGTGTGGGAGATAGAGAAACAGAGAGAAGAGACTAGAGAGATGAGGGAGATGAGGGAGAAGAATCTTAAGCTACAGCTTTAAAGTAAAAAATCACCTGTGAAATTTTTAGCACCAGCACCAATAAAATTTAGAGCCCGGCTATTCATGGTCCCAAACTTTACATCCTTGCAAGATTCATACAACCCTTCACCAAAAGAATCATATACATAAAAATCAATGCCACTCACGGTCAAATTGCCTTTAACCTGAAAAGAGAATAAGACACCTTAAATAAAATTACTCTCTTCAGCAAAAAGAATGATGTGTCAAGCTCCAAGAAGAATTCCAACAACCATCAGTTCAATCAAAAACACAATACTCAAAGAATAGGCTATAGCAATTTCGCATTTCCTTTTTAAAATTCACAACATTTTATTATGCGATAAGCAATAGAACTAAGATGCAAGACCAATTTATTGGCTAATTCGCATAACAGATTCAACACATTGGAATTTTTCTTGCTCATGATAATACGAGAACGCTAAAATCTCTTTAGAAATCCAACCCAAACAGTAGGAACTGCAAACCTTATCCGTAGAAGTCACGTTAATAAACATGCTCTGATGCGGGGAACAGGTAAGCTCACAGAACAAATTCAAAAAGTTTCTCAAACATGCAGGACAGCCGACCAGAAATGGAATTGCCTGCAAAACATAAATAAAACACTTAAAAAGCTTCTCAAACATGTGCACATGTACTCAATCTTGTTGCCGGAAAGTCTTCTTACTTGCTGGACTTGTGACCGTAAAGTTTCAAACTGAGCTTCTGAACAACAAACATTGCCAGTAATTGTAGGGCATAAGCTTTGAATCTTTTGTGAAAGCAAGTCATCTGGCTGATAAATAAATAGAAGAAGAAGAAGAAGAAGAAGCACGTACTGGCATATTCAGGAACTATAGCAAAATGCTGCATCCAAGTTTTTAAAATTAAAAATTTAAAAAAAAAAAAAAACCCAGATACCTTCACAGATGGGGAGCCAAAAGGACAGTTCACGACTTTTCCATCTTCACGTGCACCACAAATATCATACATTGCACAATATTCCTCTGAATGTCTCTCCCTGCAAATCATATCAAAAATAAATAGATGATCAATTCGAGAAAATCCAAGCTATTTTGTTTTAATTACAAGAAAATTTTTTTAAAAAAAAAAGGAAACAAAAAAATCTCACCCTGATACTGCATTTCGTGTCTTAAGCGACCGTGCATCAGACCTCTCCGCGCTGACTATAGATACTGCATAAAACACCTGCATATTCATAAATTTCAAATTCAGTACCAAAACTCGTCAAAAAGTGCAATTCAGTCCTTAATTTCTTAGAAACTGGAGACTCGGCAGAAATGTTAGTCCTCACACACACTATGAGGACACGTAATGTGAAAATTATAAGAAATGAAACCCTTATAAAACAAAAATCGAACTCCGAAAATGTTTTTTTAAAAAAAAACAGAATCTTCTTCAAACGGAAACGTTTAAGAAGAAGGGGAAAAAAATTTTAAAAAATAATCCTCGCCTGTAATAGAAAAATCGAAAGCAGAAAAAGCTTCATCGTCCTGCTTGAGAGCTCCATTGCAACCAGCGCGATGAACTCTGCCGCTAATTGCAGTATATGTACATGTAGAGAGAGAGAGAGAAGCGAGAGTCGTGAATTGATACGTTTGTAAAGGAGAAAAATGAGTGAGAGAGAGAGTGAGAAAAGAGTCAAAAGTTTCGGAATTTATAGTTGTCTGCGGAGGGAGAGTTTAACATAGTACAGGCTCTCTGTTCACTGGGTGCTTGCAACAATCACTCTGTTCAGGGAGAAAATTAATGAGGATCGAGAGGTATGTGGTTTGTTTTTATTTACGTAAATGTCGCTTCCTTTCGGTTACTTTATCCATTTTTCTCATATTAAAAAAAAAAAAAAATTGCCGTGATGGCTTGCCAACTAAATTTTGTTAAGAACTAGTTTAATTATCCATGCTGTGTTGCTAATTTTTTTTATTGATGAATAGTTTTTTATTTTTTAATTAGAAATAAAATTTTAAAATAGTGTCATGTCTCACTACAATAAAAAAAAGTGAATTATTAAAATTCAAAGAACACAACATAAGAAATGAAAATAGTAAAAATAGAAACATATCTAGTTTAAAAAATAAAAAAATATATATGAAACAAATATATATTTAAAATAATTTTTATACTCTTGAAATAAAAAAAATAAAATGATATATTAAAGCCCTATTTATTTTTATGTTTTAAGAGTGTTTTTAAAAATTTTGAAATTTTTTTTTAAATTAATATTTTTTTGTATTTTTAGATCATTTTGATACGTTAATTTCAAAAATAATTTTTAAAAAATAAAAAAATATTATTTTAATATATTTTAAAATAAAAATTACTTTAAAATACAATTAAGCAATAACACTACCTTCAATTGATTACAATTTTTGTATTATTATTTTTAAAGGGTGACACGAGTAATATCAAATTAATGAGGCGGCATTAGACCGCCAAGCCGTCATTAAACTCTCGATATGGAATTTGGGTTCCCTACCAAAATTGAAATTGACAGGAAATTGTTTTTTAATTTTAATTGGAAGTGAATTTCTCGTGCCAGAAAATCTTCACTGGCTTCCTTTTTCCTATCCTCTTTGTTTTTATCTTGTTGTTTTCTACCCGCTTTTATAAGGGTTCAGGGTTGCCGTGTGAACCGAACCAGGCCCCTGGCTGATTTTCTGACAGGCGAAAATGTGACGGAAAAAGGAGTGCATTGGGGGTGCAAAACTGTCTGCTTGCTGCACTTTCGACTTCTCCTAGTGTGAACCATTTTTCAGCTTGAAATTTAGTGCTGGCAAGGCGGTAGGTGAATGGGACACGTTGCGATTGCCAAACTCCAGAAATCAATAAGGGGATATATATTTTTGGTCGTCGCTGCCCGCCACATGTTTATCCCTTTCAAACCAAGCGTGGAACGCTTGTCCAGAACAAAAATTCAGACACATTAGCCACTAGATTTTAGCAATATTTTATTTTTTAATATGACACGTGGAAACTTACTTCTGTGTTTACAGAGGATTTTAATTATCTGTAATTCTGTATATGTACTTTTGTGGTGCCAATAAAGTTACTTTAGAGATATTTTATTAGTTATTATGTGAAACTCACTTTAAATAAATAAAAAATCCAATTCTTAGAGAAAAATCATTTAAATTGAGATATTTCTAGCGGAATATAGATTTTTTTTTTATGTTTATCTCTTCCTTTAAAACTAGTTACAGTGAATAATTAACAAAACATCAGCACCTTAATATTTTTCAAGTTTGAAATATATACTATATTTAATAATTTTATGATTCAGATATTTCATCTTTGAGAAATTAATTGAAATAAAGAATCGGGTCAAGTATACTCTAGATGGAAATTCTTCTTCACTTGACCCATCGAACCTAATTAAAATCAGAATCAAATAATATTTATGATTATTCTATGTTCTAGATCAGGATCGGTTGGAGCAAAATTTGATTCCAAATTTCCAATCTGATGCATTGTAGTCCCTGGTATATATATATTTTGTTAATTATAGGGTGTTCGTCTCAGTTTACGTATATTTTAACTAATCTTTTAAGACCGATTTTAAAATTAATAACCATATAAATTTTTAATTATCTTAAAATTTATAATAAATAAACAAATATATTATATTTGATACATGTATAAGAAAAGTTCCTAATTAAAAAAATATATATTGGCGGTTTGTAAAAAAAAAAAAAAAAGGGAAAGGATAAAGCAAACCGCGAGGTTCATAGAAAGTTTTCGAACTCCCATCTAATATAAAAAATCTTAAAGTATTTTACGAAATGATCCCCTAGTACTTAACCCGAGTAAAGAATCTTCCTCTCTTTTTTTTTGGGATATTGAACAGTATTGTAATAATGATTATTTT
>Ga0325414_1001877_pt1 | contig 20769 bp, 18 predicted proteins | sample PopdelMetagenome_8_FD_206183 | JGI IMG/M metagenome (GOLD analysis project Ga0325414, IMG submission 206183) | Populus deltoides microbial communities from Bellville, Georgia, United States - Leaf-PdKOR-R3 | ecosystem: Host-associated > Plants > Phyllosphere > Phylloplane/Leaf | place: USA... | reverse complement strand
TCTCTAGACTCTAACCTCATTGCTTTTCCTATCACACTACTTTTGGTACAAATTTTTTGACTAATCTTCTCTTTTTAGGTCCTTAATCCATTCACTCAACAAGTGTTTTGGTGAAGAAATCAAGAAAAAAGATGAATGAAGGAGTATTTTGAGCTCTCTCCTCCTCTTGGCACTACTAGACTCGTATTTTTTATTTACAAATACGTCATTGCTTAGTCTATATATCATCTTTCATATTTTTTTTTGACCATCAGTACTCTCTCAAGGTCTTATTAAACTCTAATTGACCTAAACTTTTAACCTAGATATAAGAAAAATATGTCAAGAGATTCCTCGTAAAATTTCAGCTCAATCCAACAGTCGAATTGAGAGTATGCTTAATATTGTAAAACCAAACAATTGATAATTTTATGCCAAAATCCAAATTTTATGTACTATTTATTTACTTAAATCATCATGATTTCTACTGATTACTTGAGGACTTCCATCCATAATCATCATAAAATATTCCTAGAAGTTTTTGCCATTTTCGATCAAAATTGTGTGATTGTACACGAGGCTTAATTAGTAATCATTGTTTTTCACACGTGAAAAATCATACATTATTTTAAATAGAATCCCACTATATTGTTATCATTATTGTATAAATATTTTAGCCCTAATTAATAAAATTTCTCCTTTATATAATTATTTTACCCGATTGAGGAATTTGCACGATTTGTTATTAGGTTGACATTTCACGTACTAATTTATTACTTTATCTCATTTAGAATTTAATTGAATTTACTGGGAATGTTCATTCTAAATCATATTATTTTTCCTCATTCATCATTTTTCAATTAAGCATTACCCTATTTAATACTGATTTACCAATTTTTAGGTCGGAGGTTTACAAGGAGCATTATAATCTTGATTAATAGTGGCAGTTCAAATAGTTTTATTGATGTATAAATCATTAAAGAAATCAAGACAATTATTGAAAAGACTACTACATTAGTAGTATTAGTAGATAACAAAAGTGTGATGAGGTGCAATGGTTATTGTTCCAAGTTAATATAGTTCATGCAGGGATATGAATTTCAAAGATATTTAACATTGTTGAAATTAGAAGGTTGTAAGATGGTGTAGGGAGTAGATTGGATGAGAATTTACTATCTAATTTTGTTTGACTTAATCAAGATGAAACTATCATTCAAAAATAATGGAAGAATGTTTGAACTAAAAGGAATTACTAAATAAGCTAAACTATAGATGATCACAAGAGTCTGAAGAAAGTAACATATGGCTTTATAGGACAATTATTTTATATGGAGGTGATGGAAGAGTCAAGATAGGCAGAGAAAAATCCAAAAGTAAGGGAATTTCTAGAGGAATATAAATATGTATTTACAAAACCAAAAAACATTCCCCCAGCTTAGAAGTTGGATCAAAGGATACCACTAATATCAAGAGCCAAACTAGTTAATATTAAACCTTACAATAATCCATGAACAAGGAAAAGATAGAGAAATTAGTTAAGGAAATGTTACAATATAGGGTCATCAAACATAGTTGCATCCCATTTTCCTCTCTTATGCTCTTAGTTAAGAAGAAGGATAACACTTGGAGGTTTTGTGTGGATTACAAGTAATTGAACAACTTGACTATTAAGAATAAAATTCCCTATTCCTTTAATACATGCATTAATGTATAAATTACATGGTTTGAAGTTTTTTTCAAAGCCAGAGTCAAGATTGAGATATTATCAAGTGAGAATGTGTAAAGAGGATATAGAAAAGAAAACAAAAAATTCATGACTCATAATGGGCACTATAAATTTAAGATAATTGTTTTTGGCTTGACTAATACATCGGCCACATTTCAAGCCTTAATGAACAACAAATTAGAGCCTTATTAGAGAAGGTTTGTTTTAGTATTTTTTGATGATATATTGATATTGTTAACCCAAAGGTCTTTAATCACCTATGGATTATTTGTTTTAATAATAACAATATATTATTGCATTTAATGTGTATGTCAAAGTAGTATTGATGTAGCAATTTTTCTACATCAAATCAAAGCTATGGACTCCTTGGATGTTGTATGGACTTGAAAATGTCTAAACTCTATATTATATTAGGGTATTTTCTTAAATAGGGCTCCTTTTTTAAGTTAAAAATTATGCTTATTTGAAGGTGAGATTGAAAACTTTTCTTTAATCTATAGATATTGAATTATAGGATATTGTTAAGAGTGGATACACTAGACCCACTAAGATAGATTCAGATAGAGAGGTTATTTCAAAACATATTAGTGAGTTGGATGATAAATAAAAGAAAAGGCATAGTTATAATGCAAAAGCAATGAATTCATTCTTTTATGCCATTGAACATTTAGAGTTTACTAGGTAAAGAATTTTAAAATGGCTTACGAGATTTGAAAACTTTTAAAAGTAACCTATAAGTAAACAAGTGAAGTTAACAACTTTATATTGTTAAGCTTTACTAGAGAAAATGAACTCTTTAAATGGAGCCTAATGAGAGCATTCGGGAAATTTACACTAGATTCATGACCTTTATTAATGAACTAGTTAGCCTAGGAAACAAATCACCAATGAAGAAGGTTGGTAAGATTTTGAATTCTTTTCTTAGATCTTGAGAACCAAAGGTAAAAGCTATTAAAGATGCTAAAAATCTTAAGACTCTTGATAATGATGAGTTTATTGGTTCATTGATTGCTTATAAAGAAAAAATAAAGGAACTTGTGGTTGACAATAGTAATATCAAGAAGAAATCCTTAACTTTAAAAGTTATTAATAACAATGATGAGAGAAATGAATATAAGGGTAAAAAATGATGATAAAGCATTAGTAACTAGAAACTTCGCCAAATATTTAAAGTTTAAGACATGTGGTGCTAATCAATGAAATCTTAGAAGATAAAAAATTGGTAAATGAGAATCAAGCAATTAGGACGCTATCATTTGTTATGAATGTAAAAGCCTATTCATATGAGGTATGATTTCCCAAATGTTAAAAAAAAATTAAGATTTAAGAAATAAAAAAGGAAAGGCATTATATTGGAATAATCAGCCAACTTGTGCTCAATGGCCAGTTACACCTTCGACAATAATGAAGTAAATGAAGTTAAACCTTAAATTACATTCAATGAATTACAAAATGCATTTAAAGAATTATTTCATGATTATTTGAAGCCATATAGAAAAAAAAATTTATTCCAAAATAAACTTGAAGCTATTTCAAAAAATCATGATGTTATGTAAAAACAAAAGAATGCTTTAATGAAAATGAATGTTGGTTTTAAAAGGCAATTAGATTCTTTCTAAAATGCACCTAATTCAACAAATGAGAATTTAGTTAAAGAAAATTAGGTTTTGAAAACTCAAATTCTTAATTTTACAAAAGAAAATGAGAACTTAGATATACTTTTATGTAATCAAAGATGTGTATTTGAGAAAAGTGGTTTGGGGTATAATCCAGAAAAAAAAAAATAAAAAACTTTACTCAACTTTGTTTGTGAAAGAATCCACATCCTCTACATCTTGTGTATTGTGTGGCAAAGATAATTTTCATGATAAACATTGCATACATAAAAAATGTCTGAACATGGAACAAACATATTTGGGTGCCAAAAGGCATATATATTGATCTGAATGGACCCATGAGATTATAGGTGCCAAAACAAACACATTGAGATTTTTCCTTATAGGAAAAGAAGGGAAAATGGTATTTAGGACATATAACGGTTGACAAATACAAATTTACTTCCTTCAATGAAAAGAATGTTGGACATTTGATATTCAAAGATGATACCAAGAAAAAGGTAAAAGGTATCATTAATATTGAAAATTCCCCTATTATTTAACATGTTTTACTTGTTGATGGTTTAAAGTATAACTTGCAAGGTATTAGTTAATTATGTGATAGGGGTAATAGAGTATTTTGTTTTATTCTTTACATTTCTTAGTCATATGTATTATTGAAAATAAAATCATTTTCATAGGAAAAAGACTTAAAAACACTTTTATGATTGATTTAAAAGAAATTGACAATGATTTTATGTGTTTTAGTACTTTGGTGGATTCACCTTGTATTTGATATAGAAGACAGTGACATGCCAACTTAAAGTTGATCCTAAAATTATCCATAAAAGAGCTTATGAGAGGAAGTTTACCTCATAAGAGGACTTCCACAACTAGAATACAAAAAGAAAGTTATTTGTTATGCTTGATAATATAAGAAGAAAGTCATAATATCATTCCAAACTAAGAATATCGTGCACTGCTACTATTTCATATTGATCTTTTTAGTGTTATGCATTTTTCATTATAAATGACTCTATTAAGTTTACATGAGTTTTATTTCTTAGGCGTAAAGATGAAGCACTTGAAGCCTTTTCAAGATTTTATGAAAGAATTCATAAAGAAAAAGGTTACTTGATTTCTAAAATTAGAAGTGATCACAGTGGAGTATTTAAAAATTGTGCATTCAAAAGTTTTGTGAAAAAAAAGTTTTAAGCATAAATTGTCAATTTGTACAACTCCACAACAAAATAGAGTTGTTGAAAGGATAAACCACCCCCCTTATGAAATGGGAAGATCTATGCTTAATAAGTATAGTCTGCCTAAATAATTTTAGGTGGAAGTCATAAACACTTTTTGTTATATTTCAAATCGAGTGTTTCTTAGACCAATTTTTGCATAAAACTCCATATGAACATTTGTTTGAAAGAAAACCTAAGATTTCATACTTTTTAGGTATTTAGATCAAAACATTTTATATTAAATACCAAAGATGATTTGGGAGAAACTGATGCTAAATCTAATGTATATTGCTAGCATTTGTAGATTTTAAGAATTTTAAACCTTTCAAATGGATGTTAAAAGTGCATTTTTAAATAGTTTCATTCAAGAAAAAGTTCATGTTAAGAAACCTCCTAGATTTGAAAGTTATAATTTCCCAAATCATATTTTGTAAACTTATAAAGCTTTGTATGGTATTAAACAAGCTCCTAGATCTTGCTATGAAAGATTGAGTAAATTTGTTTCATTTCAAAAAACTTTAATATGGGAAAAATAGATTCAACATTATTTGTAAAATACAAGCATGACTATATTTTATTTGGTGCTACTAATGAGTCTTTATGAAAGAAATTTTAAAATTATAAACATATAGAATTTGAGAAGAGCATGATGTGATAGATGACCTTCTTCCTCATACTACACATTAAGCAAGATAAATATGGTATATTCACAAGTCAAGTCAAATATATCAAAGAGCTGTTAAAAAAGTTTAATTTGGAATATATGAAGTTTAGCTTAACACCAATGAACACTACTACTAAACTAGACAAAGTTGAACTTGGAAAAAAAGTGAACATAATTAAATATCGAGGTCTAATTAGTAGTTTACTTTTATTTAATGGCAAGTAGACCAAATATCATGCTCATTGTTTTCTTATATGCCTATTTCCAAGTTAGTCCTAGAGAGTCACGCCTTCATACTATTAAATGTATTTTTAGATATTTAAAAGGTATAATTGATATAGGTCTTTCTTACTCTCTGATGGATAATTTTGTCATGACTAGTTATTCGAATTTTGACTTTGCTGGTTGCATAGTCAACCAAAAAAAAACTAATGGCACATGTTAATTCCTAGGACATGTCTTAGTATCTTGATCTAGCATAAAGCAAAACTCAGTGGAAAATTTTGCTATGAAAGCTGAATATATTCTTGTTGAATCATGTTATGCCCAAATACTTTGGATGAAGCAAACATTGATGGACTTTGGTCTTTAGTCAAACTATATTCCAATTTATTATAACAATACTAGTGTTATTAAATTAATCAAAAATCTGATCCAACACTCTAGGACAAAGCATATAAAGATTAGACACCATTTTATTCATGATCATGTGTAAAAAAAATGATATATCTCTTAAGTTTATGATCACTGATAAGCTAATTATGGATATCTTCATGGAGTAGTTAAGTGAAGATTGATTTTGTGCTTTGACTTGAACTAGGTATGGGTAATCTTTTTTAATCTTATTTAAATATTCTTAGCATGTTTTATGAATCTTGTTTGTATGCTTGCATGAATTGCATAAAATACTTGAACATTCATGCACAAGTTGATGAAAATGAGCTTAGGTGGAAGAAAAACATCTTTTTAGTCCTTTAAAGAAAAGATAAGTATTGATCACTAAGTTTTGACCAATCGAGGAGAAACTACTTGGACATAAAAGAGCAAGCCTGGACTTGTAAGCTTTAACGAAAATAAAGAGAATTTTCAACTTGTATGTTCTCTCTTGGTTGAACATGAAAGAAAAGATTGTATTTTGGGCAAAGAAATTTTGGATACATTGAATATGTATTGTGAATGGTCTTGCTTTTAATATGAAAGGTCTTGTGCAAGACATAGTCTTACCTTTATAGTGTGTAGAGATGCATTGATGATACTTCTCAAACTTCCTTTTCATACACAATATTTTCTTACTTTTAGACTTTGGTCAAACATGATAAATGATTGTTGGATATGAAAAGATCTTTTTAGATAAAAAGAATTGATTTACAATATTTCTATTATCTTTATTACATTTCACAAATACTTAACACATTTCTTTGTCTCTTTAAACAAAGCATTCACTCTCTCCTAAAACAAAATCCTAAAACACTTCAAAAATATTTCTTAAGAAAAGACTATCTTTCTCATTCTCTAAGGTTAAACAAGAATCATTCTCATATAATACCACCACTGGACACTTGATCTATAAAATTGGAGGTATTGAGAAGCATTTAGTACGAGTTTCAAGAAGCTGCTGAGATGAACAAAAATTCATTGAAGTATGTCTGAGTGATTGACAAGCTTTTGACTGAGCGTGAGCATGGTATCACTATTGATATTTCCTTGTGATAGTTTGAGATTACCAATTACTAATGCATTTTCATTAATACCCCTAGACATTATGACTTTATAAAAAAAAAAGATTATTGGAACTTCTTAGATAGACTATGTTATGCTTATCGATCATTACTAAGCCATGATGACTTGAATATATGTTTTTGAAGTTGATATGTTTTAGGATGGTTAGATTCATAAGCACAAATCCAACGCAAGGTATGATGGAATTATCAAGAAAGTGATCCTACCGATTAAGCTTAAGCTCATCATCGGGTGTTTTTGTTTTCTTTTATTAATGCATCTTTATCCTTATATTCATATGTTTTTCATAATGATTGAACTTATTTACATTTAATCATTCTCTAGTTTGCTTATGCTTGAAAATTATGGATTTTATTTTGGGTATGTAATATATGGATCTTAGTATAGTTTTATATTTTACTATGCTTCTATAATTCTATTTGTTATAATGTGATTGTTTTATTAATAGAGAAAATTATGATGTTATTGCATGTTAACATAATGACATTTGTGGTATTTGTGTTTCTAATTTTATGTTTATAAAATTGAATACATGTTGTTATGAATGTATTATTAGAAGCATGTAACGTTTTAATATTGATTATAACATATGCACTATGCTTCTATAATTCTATTTGTTATAATGTGATTGTTTTATTAATAGAGAAAATTATGATGTTATTGCATGTTAAAAGAATGACATTTGTGGTATTTGTGTTTCTAATTTTATGTTTATAAAATTGAATACATGTTGTTATGAATGTATTATTAGAAGCATGTAACGTTTTAATATTGATTATAACATATGCATCATATATGTTAAAACTACCATGAATGTTGCTGAGATTTCTAAAAATTCCAGAAATTGGTCCAACTATTCAAAATGTTTAACTATATTCATAGAAATGGTTAGAACATTTATGATTTTTTGGTTTTCTATTATAAAATTTGGGCATTTTTCGCATTTTGATCTTTTGTTAGTTTGTTTATAATCCTTTGGTTTTTAATAGATTTGCAAATAAGTATAAAATGTTTTAAGTCATTATATGCACCGTGGTTGGGGCAGTTTCATACATTTATGATGAATATTATCACATATTACTTGTATATTCTTTCAGTCATATCTTTACTCTTGGTTATTCCCTTTTAGATGTGCCAAAGAGGGAGAAAATGTAAGGAGACGATTATGTGATAGATATATAACAAAGGGGAAGAATAATAGTATGTGATGATTATAATGATTAAATATAAGAATGCATGAAATATATGATTATAATACATGCATAAACATTATTCTCTTTATGGTTAAACCATGCACATACATATGAGGAGTCACAATACACTTTCACACATATTGTTTGTGATGGAGGGAGCTTTTTAAATGCATAATATCTTTTATCTCCATATTATACATTACATGGTCATCATAACAAAAATAAGGAGGAGATTGTTAGCCCAAAGGTATTTGATCATCTATTAATTATTTGTTTTGATGATAAAAACATATTATTGCATTTAATGTTTATTTCAAAATATTATTGTTGTAGGAATTTTTTTTGCATCAAATTGAAGCTATGAACTCCTTGGATGTTATAGGACTTAAAGATGTCTAAGCTCTATGTTATATGATCAAGTCTTCATGGAATATGATTTGGCATTACAAAAAAAAAAAAGCATCATCCTAAAATATTTTATTTGTGAATTCCTATCCAAAAATATTTTTAGCACAAAATATTACATGAAAAATATCTCATGAAAAACTATTTCACCATATATTTTGGTATTTTCACTATAAAGAAAAACATGATACTTATTATGTGTTATTGCACTATAAAATATATTATTGTCCATTTATATCTAAAAATCTTATCACATTGATTTTAACACCATTTGTTCATTTTTAGATAAGGTGACAAACTTATAATTTTGAGAGAAATGTGTTCAATACTCTTCTTGTTCTTGCAAAAACTCTTTTCCTCTCAGAATCCCCTAAGTTGTTTCTCACATTGAAGAAAAACACTTGGAAGAGAAAAGGCTCTTCTCTTATTTTATTTTTTTAATTGTTAGTATGGCTAGTTTTAGCATTTTCCTCAAAATATCCATTTGATTTCAAGTAAGAACTCTCTCTATGAAATCTCTCAATATTTCTAATTGCTCTTACTCTTGATGCATTGATATTTCTCATGCTAAAAAGCTTTGTTTATTCTCTTATATTCTATTGAAAAGCTTGGAGTCTTATTACATCAAAATCATTTTTTCACCATTGTGCGTTAGATTACATTCCATAAAAACTTGAGCTTAATCTTTGTAATCTTCACTTGTGTAAGATGTGTTTATTCTCTTGTGAGAGAAAAATAATTGTGAAAATGTAAGTAGCACTTAAACCACTAGGGTATATCATTTGGTAGAGAGCCAAAAAGAAGTTTACAATCTTGATCTCTGAAAAAGACTATGTACAAGGTTTTATAATTTTTAGCTTGTAAAAAAATTAGGTGATAGGTTTGATCCTAAAGCTTGTAAAAGGATTAAATTTTACATTGTTCCCATAAAAGTATTAGGTTTGATCTTGAGAATAGAAAAATATTGGCATATGTTTGATCCTTAGCTGGTAAAACAATTAGGTTTGATCTTAAGCTCGAAAAAGAATTGGGTTTAATCTTGAGTCCATAAAAAAGATTATGCAACATGTTTGGTCTCACTCGTGAAGAAGATTGTGTGTAATAGTGAATGCTTGAACAAATATTTAAGAAGTGGAGTATACTATTGTCCAAACCACTATAAAAATTGGTGTGTTTACCTCTCTCTATCTCAAATTTCATGTTGATTAATTAATTATGTTTTGTTGTTGTTGTTAAAGAGAAACAAATGTTCTTAAATATTGTTTCTAGATTTTGACAATCTTGAAGTGGAGGATTAATTTTTAATGTGCTAGAATTTTTTTATAAAGCTTTAATTATCCATTTTTTTGGCTTTCTAGGTCTTTCATATATATATATATATATATATATATATATATAACCTTGGAATTACATATCAATCATCTTAGAATTGTACGTGGAATTTTAAGGGATAAAAAACTATTTGCAAAGTAGTCAAAATGCCCTTTTTATGAGCAAATAGTAGAGTATATGGATAATATCATCTCTATAAAGGAGTAGCAACCAATCCATAAAAGATTGAAGCTATAAAGAAGTGGCGTACACTATATTTAGTTTGAGAATTGAAAGGATTTTTAAGGTTGGTAAGATATTACAAAAACTTTATTAATCGATTTGAAATTATTAGCAGGGGATTTGAAATTATTAGCAAACCATTTATTGAGTTGCTAACAAAAATAACTTTAGCCAAAATGAGAAGGCTCAAATAAATTTTAATCAATTAAAAGAAGCTCTATACAAGGAACCAATATTAGCACTTCAAATTTTCAACAGTGTTTTTGTGCTAGAAACTTATGCATGTACTAAAAGATAGGAAGCAGTTGTAAGTCTAGATGAGAAACCCCTAGATTTATTTGGTAAGGCATTGAGTCCAAGATATTTGAGATTATTAATCTATGAGAAGGAATATTTGGCTATATTAATGGTAGTGGAAAGGTGGAGGTATTACTTAAAGCATGATCAATTCATCATTAAAACTGATCGTGAAAGTTTAAAATATCTTTTACAATAAAAGATTGATATTCCTATATTGAAGAAAGGCTTAACTAAGTTGATGAGGCTAAGATATCTAATTAAATATAGAAAATAAAAGGAAAATATAGAGATAGATGTTTTGCCTATAAAAATTAACAATAAAGAAAGTTAATCAATAAATGAATAGATATCTTATATAAAATAGGGAAATCTGGAAGTTATAATAGTAGTGGTACCAACATAAAGAAATCAACAATACTTACAGGGGTGACTTAAAGTTGCTAGGGATTATTATTGGAAAAATATTTAATGCAAGTACATGGCTAAATTATAATTTGACAGAAGGAATTCTGAGGTATAAGAACATAATAGTAATTGGCAAAGATAGAGAATTGAGGAATAGGTTGGTGAGTTTCGCACATGGTTTTTATATAAAATACATACATGAATTCAAGATTCTTATAAAATACTTCAAAAAATGTTTTATTGCTAATCAATGAAGTAGTTGGTTAGGAAACTTATGAAAGAATGTAATATTTCCAAGACAACTACAATGGAAAGGAAAGCCTATCTTAGACTACTTTAACCTTTTCCCATGCCAGATGGAAAATAAAAAGTTATAATTATGTATTTCATAGAAGAACTTCCAAAGTCAAGGAGAAAGGATACTATTATGGTGATAATTGACAAATTCACTAAATATAGATATTTTATTGCGTAGACATATCCATTCATAGATCAAAACATAGCTCAAGTGTTCTTGGATTGTTTTTACCACTTTCATAGGTTACCAGCTTCAATTGTCATAGATAGGGATAAAGTCTTCACAAGCTATTCTAAAGGAAGCTGTTTAAAATGTTAGGTGTTAAATTGTTTGTGAGCTTAACTTATCACCCACAAACTGATGACCAAACTAAGAAACATCAATCAGTATTTGGAGACATATTTGAGATATATGATAATGCACAATCCAAAAAAGAAAAGCACCTCTAGTTATCATTGGCCCAAAGGTGAAATATTTAAAGTTTTCATTCTTTTATGAAGATGAGTCCTTTCCAGCCTTTATATGAATATCCTCCACCTAGTAGGAATTTGACCACATAAGAGATTACTACAATAGCTCTAGTTGAAAAGATGATTTAGATGAGGGTTAACATGGATTCGTTACTTAAAAAATAATTGGAAGTGGCCATACACAAAATAAAACAAATTACAGATAAATAGAGGTCTAAAAAAGAATTTGTGGTAGTTAATTTTGTGTACCTTAAATTGTAACCATATAGGCAAACTAATATGGCCTTAAAAAAGAGTTTCAAGTTGAATCCCAAGTTCTATAGTCCTTATAAGATCATCCAAAATATTGGAATGGTAGCCTATAAATTAGAGATACCAGTGAAAGCTACCATTCATCATGTTTTTCATGAAAGTAGGAGATAATGCATTAGTATCTTTCACATTCCAATGGTAGATGAGTATGAGATGGTTAAAGTTTGTCCAATAGCTATCCTAGACGAGAAGATAATGAAAAAAAAAATCAAATTGTGGTTATGGAACTTATTCAATGGTCCAATTTATTTAACAAAGATACAACAAGGTAACTTGAAAGAAGTTAACAATCAATTTCCTAACTTTTTCATTGACTCTCAAGGACATTAATCTTATATGAGAGGAGTATTGTTACAAGCATAAGGTACTAGGTTAAAAATTTACACTTGAATTTCAAAATCTTTTTGAATTTTAAATTTCTTTAATTTTAAATATGAACATTCAATTCCTTTATTTTTTGAATTTCAACTTTAAAAATCTAAACATTAAATTTTTTTAATTTAAATTCTAAATATAAAAAATAAGTTCTTTTAGTTTTTTAATTTTAGTTTTAAAACCAAACATTCAATTCTTTTTTTTTTTTTTGGAATCTCAATTTTAAAAATCTAAATGTTAAATTCCTTTATTTTTTTAATTTAAATTTTAAATCTAAACATTAAATTATTTTCTTTTTTAAAATTTTATTTTGATGTTTTTTTCATTTAAATTTTAAATTCTTCTAATAACTCTCCAAATTCTTTTAAATTCCATCTTGATTCTTCTTTCTTTTTGTTTTTTCTAGCATCTTTTTTATTTTTTCTAAAAAGGGTTATACGTTTTTTTTAGTAAGATATTAGAGTGTTTAAAAGAGGATTTATCACCCTAAGTGAATTAGAAAAAAATATTTCACATGTTCTCAAATAGTATTTGTAGTGAAATCCTTGCACAAGATGGAATGAAATTCCAAAAGAGTTTCAAGTGTTATTCAAATAATCGATCACTATGAGTGTTTAGAACATATATAATTTGACATAGCAAATACTCCATACTATAATATTAAAATCAAGACATTCTTGATGAATGAATAATAATTACATTGAGATACTGCTCATTGAAAGGTTAAGTCAAACCACATTACTTTTCTAATATTTGAGAGATCAAGACTCATTGTTAAACGGTGCATTTGATCTTCAAATATAAATCAATCAGATGTTGTTTTGATAATAGAATAAGTTGTTTAGTTTATTTAATCCTATTTTGATTAAGATTGCAATTTATATTTGGGATAACATATTAGAAACCTACTAGGTCACAGACAATAAGAATCATTGCTAGAAACTAAACTGTGATGATTAATCAAGTATGACTTGATTGAAGATAAGTTTTAGAAATTAAAAATTGAATCTAATTAATACAGGGGTTACAATTATAAACCTAGAAAAATCAAATAGGGACTTGATTTAATAAATACGTGTGACTTGAATGAAGATAAGTTTTAGAAATTAAAAATTGAATCTAATTAATATAGAGATTAAAATTTTAAACCTAGAAAAATAAAGTAAAGCTTGATTTAATAAATTTCTAAAATTATCCTAAAATAATATATATGATAATATTCAGGAGACAAATTGATATTTTTCAATTTATAAGGTTATTAGGATTTTACTATAAATAGAATGTTATAACTTATATTTTTTATGAAGAGAAAAACTATGTAAGTTAGAAAAAACATATATACAAAGAAACATTAAATGAAAATAGAGAGCTACAACTCAAAGGCATAGGTTCTCTCTCTTCTAAAAAGGGTTTTAGGAGATTTCTCATTGGTGGTTCATATGGATTACTATTAGAGGCCGGACACTTGGATGACTTGTGGTTTATGACAACTTAGCTTTAAAGAAACTAATCAAACCTTAGAAAGAATATTTGACACTTTGATTTGATTGATATGGTGAATACTTGAGTCAAGATTTTCAAGATTATCTAAAAGAGAATAGAATTCTTTCATAAAGGACACCTCCTGTAACTCCATAACATGATGGAGTGTTTGAAAGGAGAAATTGCACTCAGTTGGATATGATGTGGTATATGATGAGCTATGTAGACCTTTCACCTTCTTTCTAGGGTTACGCCTTACAAATTATTGCTTACCGTTTAAATAGAGTTCCAATAAAATCTATTAATATGACTTTATATGAAATAAAGAAAGGTAAGGGACTAAATTTATCATACTTAAAGATTTGGGGAGATAAGTCAAATAAATATAAGTTTATTAGATATCCAAAAGAAACTATTGGATATTATCTTTACCATCTCGTTGAAGAAAAGGGGTATGTCTCAAAACATTTACATTTCTAAAGAAAGAATTTTTTATTGAAAGGACTAGTGGGAGGAAGATAGAACTTAAAGAAGTTCAAGAACCGTAAACTAACATCTAATTAAAACTTAAACCTAAGGCTATAACATTCAATGTGTAGCTTAAATTTAAAGAAACATAAGAACTTCATAGATCTAGTAAGACATATCATACACCAATGAGATATAGACTTTTCATGGAACTTGAGAATGATGAGTTGTGCATACTTGATGAGCCTATCAACTACATGGAAGTAATATCTAATATTGATTTTAAGAAATGGCTTGAGACCATGAAATCTAAGATGGATTCCATGTACACCAACTAGGTATGCCTTTGGTTGATCCACTTGAAGGGATAAAACCTAAAGGATGTACATGGGTTTTAAAGAGAAAAACTGAAATGGATGGTAACATAGAAATGTACAAAGTTAGATTGGTTGCTAAAGATTACAAACAAAGACAAGTGGTTGACTTTAATGAAACTTTCTTGCTGGTAGCTATGTTAAATTCCATGAGGATTTTGTTTTCTATAGTTGCATACCATGATTATAAGATTTGGTAAATGGGTGTTGAAATTGCATTATTGAATGAGAATCTTTACAAAGATGTGAATGAGAATCTTTACAAAGATGTGAATATGACATAACTTGAAGGTTACGAATCTAAGAAATTTGTTAACAAATGATGCAAGTTATAAAAATCTATTTATGGACTTAAACAAGCTTAAGAAGTTGGAATATTCATTTTGATGAGATAATCAAACAATAAAAAATACAAATAAGCCTTGTGTTTATAAAAAGGTTAATGAAAGTGGAGTCATTTTTCTAATATTTAATTTAGATAACATATTATTGATAGAAAATGACATTCATTTACTCTAGTTAGTAAAGATTTAGTTGTTTAAGAATTTCTCCATGAAAAATATAGGAGAAGCAGTAGATATGCTAAGAATAAAAATCCACGTACATAAACAATATGCTAAAATAGTTTAGCATTGAAGAGTCCAAGAAAATATGCTTATCTGTTTTGCATAGGATATGTCTCTTCAAGGATATGTGTCCTAAAACACAAATTGAGCGAGTTATAATGGAAAGAACTCATTATGCTTCGGCTATAGGATCCCTAATATATATGATGATATATGCAAGACCAAATGTATCATATACTTTGAGTATAATAAGTAGATAACAATCTAATTCAAGTGAGGGTCACTAAAAAATTGTTAAAAACATTATTAAATAATTAAAAAAAACTAAAAATGTCTTTTTGATTTATGAAGGAGATGGACTTGTAGTTCATGGTGTATTCATATACTAGTTTTCAATTAGATATTAATAATAGCAAATCTCAATCAAGATATGTTTTTATTATAAATAATGGTATTGTAAGTTGGAAAAGTTCTAAATATAAGACCACTACAGATTTTATAACTGAAGCTAAATACTTTTTTGCATCAAGGGCAATCAAAAGGGTTATTTATATCAAGAAATCGATAGCTGTTATAATTGCTAACATTATTGATCCAGTAGCCTTGTACTATAATAACAATAAAGCATTACACAAGCAAAAAAAAAAAATCAAGGTCTCATCAACGATTAAAACATGTACTTAGTCGATTTTATTTTATTAGAGAAATCATAGAAAAGAAAAATGTAAATGTAGAATGGGTTAAAGAGAATCTTGTAGGTCCTCTCACTAAGGCATTATCTCAGCATAAGCATAATCACTATATGAAGGCATATGGTATTAGATACATAAGTGATTAGCTTTAGTGCAAATATGATATTATTAATGTATATGCCATGTAGCAAATTAGTTTGTTACATGTGGCACAACTTTGTCTATGCAAAATATATTTATAATTAATTATGGATTTTCTTTATCTTTAATTTTTATTTATCTTTTATTAATGAAACTAGTGTTTGATTAATGAATCTTAAGTAAAGATAAAGTTTTTAGGACAAAAATATTTTGTAAAGAAAATTATAATGTTATTATAATTATGAGATTCTTATTGCATTAAAACATTGTTCCTAAAAGTTCCTGGTGAATGTTCTATTAAGACTGGACCTTAATTTGAGTTGTTGAGACTGATATATATTATATTCTTTTATTTATACATAAAAAAAACAGTTGTTCTCATAAGTTAAGATATGATGAATACTTAAAACTAACATGTTGGTGTTTGTTAGATGATATATACATTAAACTAACCCGTATAAGAATTTCATATGGAGAGATCACTTGTGTATATAGAAAAGCTCGCGTGACAGTTATGTAAGTAATCCTTATACTTGATATTACTAAGTTATCTTATATAGGGAATGTTATTATTTGATCTTAACTACAAGTTGTCTTGAATAATGATAACAAATGAGCAGACATTGGGTATAACATGAACTATAAGTATTTGAGTGATCAAGATAGGATTCATCACCATAGATGAATTATAGAAAATATTCCATGTGTTCTTAAATAGTATTGATTGTGAAATCATTGCGTAAGGTGGAATGAGATTTGAAAAGAGTTTCAAATCTTATTCAAAGAATCAATGACTATAAGTATTGAGAACAAATATGATTTGAAAAGGAAAATACATTTTATGCTATAATATCTAAATTAGAATATTCTTGATAAGGAGATAATAATTACATCGAGAAACTACTCACTAAAATGTTCAGTCAAATCACGTATAACTTTCTAAACTTTCAAGGATCATAATATATTGATAGATAGTGCACTTAATCTTCAAATATAATTTGATTAATTGATAATAAATTCAATTGTTTAATTTATTTAATCCTATTTTGATTTGGATTATAATTTATATTTTGACCAATATATTATGAACCTAATAGGTCATACACAATAAGAATCATTGCTTATAAATTGAACTAGAACAATTAATCAAGTGTAGCTTGATTAAAGATAAGTTTTAGAAATTAAAACTTGAATGTAATTATTCCAAGGATTATGATTCTAGACCTAAAAAAATCAAATAGGGACATTATTGAATAAATTTATAAAATTACCTTTAAATAATATATGTGATATTATTCAAAGAGAAATTAATTTTTTTATCATTTATAGGGTTATTAGGATTTTTCTATAAATAGAATGAAATGCCTTATATTGTTTTGTAGATAGAAAAACTATATAAATTACAAAAACATACATAGAAAAACATCAAAAACAAAAATAGAAAGCTAGCACTTAAAGGCATAGTGATCCCTCACTCCTTAAAACAATTTTAGAAGATTTCTTACCAGTGTTCATTTGAATTACTGTTAAAAGCATAACACTTGGACGGTTAGTGGTTTGTAACAACTTAGCCTTAAAAAAACCAATCAAACTTTAGAAAAATGATATGATCTTTAGGTAATCTTTATATAAACCCTAAATAACTCTAAATTGTCTAACGAGATTCTTAGGACTCATAAAATATTTAAAATTACCATTTTCATTGTGTTTATATGCTTTCAGAAAACTTAACATAGATTTCATTATAGCTACGAGAGCATAAGTCTCATCATAGTCTATTATTTCTTCTTGCTTGTATCCTTAGGAAATCAAGCAAACTTTATTCCGAAAAACTTTGGACTCATCAAATCTATTGTTGAAGACCCATTTGATTACAATAATGGAATACTCTTTGGGCCTAAGGACTAATTCTTATATATGATTTCTTCCGAATTGATCAAGCTCTTCTTGCATTGAGAGTATCCAATGTTCATCATGCAAGGCTTCATTATAATTGTTTAGTTCAAGTTTATAAATGAAAGCAACATTACCTACATGATTAATCATGAAGGATCGTGTTCTAACCCCACTTGATAGGTCACTGATAATTACATCTTGTGAAAATCCTCTTGATATTTGAATTTCTTTAGGAAGACTTTGTGAAGGTTGCTCATGTTATTGATCATTTTGTTGAGAAATTACTTATGATTCTTTTATTTGGCCTCTCTCTCTAGTGGTGTCCTCTTGTTCTTTATTTATGTTTAGCTTATTAAAAACATCTACATCAATCCCTTTTTTCTTTTAAAGATCAAATGTGTTGGATTCATTTAGGTTTAACTTATCAAAAACAACATCTACAACAATTATTTTGCCTTTTGAAGGTCAAATGTTTTGAGTTCATCAAACACAACATGAATAGGTTCCTCAACAACTAGGGTTCTATGGTTATATACTCTATATAAGCTTTGCTAATGGAAAAATAACCAAGAAATATACCTTCATCGGGTTTACCATCAAATTTTCCTAAAATATCTTTGTTATTTAAAATAAAGCATTTTGATCCAAATACATAAAAACAGGAAATATTGGGTTTATGTTCAAACCAAAGCTCATATGGAGTTTTAAGTAAAATCAGTTTAAGAAAAACTCAGTTTGAAACATAACAAGAAGTATTTATGGCTTTCACCAAAAAATATTAAGGCAAACTATACTTATTTAGCATATTTCTTTTCATTTTTCAAAGTGAACAATCTTTTTCTCTCAACAACTCCATTTTGTTGTGGAGTTTTAAGAGTATAAAATTCATGCTAAAAACCATTTTCTACATAAAAATCTTCGAATGCAAGATTTCCAAATTCTCCTTCATGATCACTTCTAATTTTAGAAATCAAGCAAACTTTTTTTTATTTTGAACTCTTTTGTAAAATTTTGAAAAAGCTCGAAATGACTCATCTTTGTATGCAAGAAATAAAACCCAAGTAAATCTAATATAATCACCCACTATAACAAATCATCAAAACACAAAAACGTGTTAAATCGGGTTAAAAACTCGAAAACCAGTAAAATCGGTTAAACCCGGTCAAACTCATGTAAAATCGGTCCGACTTAGTAAAATTGCTCAAATCAGACCGATTTCACGATTTTACATTAAAATTAAATAGTTGCACTCCTATTTCCCTATGAGTCCCCACTCCCCCGCCCGACACTCCACCCTTCCCCTTTTCCCTTTTCCCTTTTCCCTTTCCCTTTCCCCAAATTGCCAGTCCCTTTCCCCAAATCGCCAGTCAAATTAAGAAATCGGCTGCCATGTAATCCTCTGCAAATTGTCACATACATTCTTGTAACTTAAAGCAATCTATGATTTGCCTTGCAGTCCTTTATTCCCTCTAAGGTACGATTATTATGTTTTTCTCTTTGCTTGTTTTAGAATGAGAAAAGTGTTTAGCCTTCTTTCGTTGCTAGCTGACTTTAATGTCTTGGTTTTTGCTGGTTATATTTGAAATAGACAAAACTTGTCAGCCATTTTTCTTGTTGCAAAGTAATGCTTTTTTCTCTTCTTTTGATGTTTTTGGAAGGATTTCAAAAACGCTTGTGTTTGTTTGATTTAGAGTTGGAAATCGATTGTACAAAGAATTGGTTTAGTAAACTTCAATACTCTCAATCGACCTTTTTTTTTCTTTTTTGAGTCTTAGTTGTGTTATTTGACTACATTTAATATTTCTATTTGATGGTTGCAACTTGTGTTGCTTTTTATCTTATATGTGATGATGATGATCATTATCATCATATTGTGTTTTACTGAGGTTTTAAATGGTCAATTCTTCAGGTGTTGGGTTTGATCCTGGTATTCCTGGTTTACGGTTTGGCATAGGATTGGGTGCTAGATGTGGAATTGGTTATGGATTTGGCTATGGTGTGGGGAGGGGTATAGCTCATGATGAGAAATAGAGATACTCTAATGCTGGCAAACATTTTCGTGGTCTTGTAAATCTTCCAACTCGATCAGTATATAATCATGTTTCTCTCTGTTTAGCTTTTTCAACTTCACTGAACTTGCTTAGATGGATCGTGTTTTATCTTGATGTGTTAAGCAGAACATTCACTAACCTGCTGCAGCGGTATAAGTAAAAAGCACTTTGAGAACTTGCCAATTTCTTTTGCTTAAGTTTTTCTAGGAGCCTTTCTACTCTAGCAAGGGAGTCTTGTTCAGACAACCAATTAAACTTGCATTTACTGAAATTAATCATCAAGAATGGATAGTAGGCTATTTTTGTTGATTTTCCATTGTGATTGATTATTTTCATTGACTATGGGATGCAGCCAAAACACGTTTTTGATAATCTTGGATGCAACTATTGAATTGTTATTAGTTGATTGATCAATAATCATGCCAAAGGTTGTTAAGACACAATCCATGTTTCTTCAACTTATATTGGTGTTCGTCATCTTCTCAGGCTTTCTCGAGAATGGAAATGTTGGGATAACGAGCGCTTCATTCGGTCAGAATGGCAATCTATTGACATCCCTCTTGATAATGAAGTATTTGTAGTCCCAAAGGGTCATAATACACCACAACAAGTAAGCAATTGAATATCTTGTGCTAAAAAGATCCGTGGTGAGATTGCATATGGGCACATTCATCTGTTTGATAATTTTGTTTGTTCTGCCTAACTTTAATGCTCATGGAATTATCATGCAATTATGTGAAGATAGAAAGGAAAAGAAATGATGTTTTGGTGCATGTGTTGTTTGTTTTAAGTTTGTTAATTGTTAGTTAATGAAAAGTTACTTAAATTATGTATAAATTTTA
>Ga0325414_1001876_pt1 | contig 20771 bp, 15 predicted proteins | sample PopdelMetagenome_8_FD_206183 | JGI IMG/M metagenome (GOLD analysis project Ga0325414, IMG submission 206183) | Populus deltoides microbial communities from Bellville, Georgia, United States - Leaf-PdKOR-R3 | ecosystem: Host-associated > Plants > Phyllosphere > Phylloplane/Leaf | place: USA... | reverse complement strand
TTATTATTATTATTATTATTATTATTATTATTATTATTATTATTTATGAAACCATCTTTTTAATCATTATTTATTTTCATATCTTTGCTAGATATTAAAAATTTTAAAATTCTCTTTCTATTAGTGGTTTCTATTAATTTCATTTCAATTCTTCTATTTTTATTCTAAAACCTTCATTTTTAATAGCCAAAACGACAACATAATAGTTTACCACAAACTTTTGTCTCAATCATAACTTAACATGATGGAGTACTTGTATGTAAAATTGTGTTTAGTTTAAGGATTTTCTTAGCAAAACTTCATTATTATTGATTGCGTGTTAATCTTTGGATATAATATACAATACAAGCTCCATTGTTTAAGAGTTCTATGAAAAGTCATTGATTTCTCATGCTAAACCACATTGGACCCTTCTTAAATTATCGTTACTTATGTCAGGAAAAAAACATATTTACCCTTAAACTATCATATCTATTTCAATTGAGTCCCCTATTCTATCGATTGTGATTGTCAATTATTTAGATTTTGGTCAATTAATTCCCTTAATGATCTAAATTTACCTGTGAGGGCACTTTCTTCTTCTTCTTCTTTTTCTTTTTCGCCATTCGAAATTCATGTGTAGGATTTTGAGACTCCATGCATACTCTCAAATGCAATCTCTTTATTGTAAGAAATCTGCACAAAAAGCATAAAGTTTAACAAATCATGAACTCTCAAATGCATCTCTTTATTGATGAAGATCTGAATTGGTGAAGGATCTAAATGATATAATCGAGAATTTATAGGCAAAATCGTACCTTTAGAACAATTTTCTTTTTCTTTTCTTTTTTCCTCTTGGCTGGGGATAAGGAAAAAACACTAGCATCATCTAGCAAATGAATCATCCAATATTGCACCCCCTCGTATGCCTCGTCCCACCAATAACAATTATATATATATATATATATATATATATATATATATATATATATATTATTTTTGGAGTCAAAGTCTATGATATAAAAAAGATAAAAAGTTATTTTGCTACGGCCCCATATTGCCAATAGCCATCAAATGACATCAACCGCACGTGTAAAGGATCATAGTCAACTTAGAATTTTAAAATAAAAAATTTAATTGATTTATAGTTTGAGATTATGCTACCAATACCAATACTGTAAATTTAAAATTCAAATTAGAAATTTTTTTATTTAAAAATATATTAAAATAACTTTTTTAAAAAAATTATTTTTAATATCAAAATAATATAAAACATAAAAAAATTATTTTTAATAAATTATTTGGGAATGGATTTTTTTATATACATTAGTTGAAATAAAATTACATTTTATGTAGTTTTTTCTTAGGAATTTAAACAATATAAACCCATTATTTTCACAAATTCAAATAGAAATAACTTTTTTCTCTTTTTTATTTATTATCATGTTTTCCATCATGTAGTAACAACAACAATAATAATATATAACGCAAAATCGAGATTAATAATAACAAAGTAAACATAAATCTCTATTAAAGTTGCCTTTTTTTTAAAAAATAAAAAAACCTTCTTTTCTTTATGCATTTTATTTTAAATTACTTACCTAGGGTTTCAAAAAATTAGATTAGATCATATCGTTTCTTTCTCAATCCTACTCCCTCTCAAAATCTCGTCTCTTTTTGGTATTTTATTGCTATCCATTGATCTACCTCTCTAGGGTTTCTGTTAATTTGCCCCAATTTGCACTCCCATTGTGCATAGATTTCAAAATCCCCAATTCAAAGCTCCTTTAGAGCTTCGTTCTTGGTGACTCTCTTCTCATTAATTTTCACAATTAGTTATTTTCCGTACAATTGAGTTTGTTTAGGTAAGTACTGAACCGTGTTGTTGCTAATTTTGTGGTGTAATTTGTTTTTGCTTTGCAGTGAATAAACTCAAGTTGGTTAAAGTTACAAATTTTGTACCTTTCATGTTTTTTTGGTGAATTTTGGTATTTATTGAAGTGGGCTGGGATTATTTTGTGATTTGAGAATGGAATCTGTGAGAGAAGCTGGTGGTGGAGTTACTGGTACAGTGTTAATGAGGTTTGTCTGGACTCATGGAGGTCGAAATGTATTTCTCAGTGGTTCTTTTAATAGGTGACAATACTCAATTTTAAACTTTATTTGTCTGAGGTTAATTGTTTTAGGGGGAACCCAATTTTTTAGATAGTGTACTGATTGTTTGGTTTTTGTGAAGATGGGGTGAACTTATACCTATGTCGCCAGTTGAAGGTTGCCCTAACGTATTTCAGGCGATTTATGATATTACACCTGGTAATCATCAGGTGCGTTGGTTTTGTTGTGGTTTGATCAATTTGAATTTGATCTATTTTAAGAAATGTTAAGCAATTATTGTAGGATGCCATAGTGTGGTCAAAGATATGTTCATACTTGTGACGTGCTTCTTGAGTTATTACACTCAGAGTGAGATTGCTGAAAAAAGAAAAGAAGAAAGAATAAGTCCTGGATAGCACATAACTTCTTACAAATTTCATTAGCACTGAAATCCCCTTGAATGCTATTTAGACGGGAGGTATTTGCTGTATACAATAACTATCATTAGCTTATCTTGAAATGAAAAGGTCTTTTTTTTTCAAAGTTTGCATGTGGAAGTACTCTGGAATAGGTTGGATTCAAGTGATGATAGAAAGTTTAAAACTTGGCTAAAAAATGCTATTATGAATATGTTCTGTGTCCTCGAACGGCTCTATGTCTGCACGGATATATATATATATATATATATATATATATATATATATATATATTGCACTTCATGTGTTTATATTTACATGCAGTACAAGTTTTGTGTTGATGGAGAATGGCGACATGATGAACTCCAGCCTCACTCAACAACCGAATATGGGATAGTAAATATTGTCCAGTTTAACATGGAAGCCAATTATAATCCAGAGATGATTCCAGGATCTAGTATGGAATTGGATAACGAGGCCTTTACCCGTTTGGTGAGATACATTCTACTTTGGTCATCATGACTGCTGGAAATTGTTTTCTGTTTCATGAATGTTATTTCGGTCATTCAGAAATTAAGATTCGTTCTCACTGACTGCCAATTATTTGCACTCTAAAGATCATGGATCAGGGGCCTTTCGTGCATCATTTGAAAAATTCCAGTGTCCTTGTACAATAACATTTGGTTTTGTGTTGCTTATATTTACTTAGCAGTGTCATCTTGTCTCCCCGTTCCGTTACAAAATTCTAGTTTTCACCAATATGTCACCCTTTTACAAGTTATGGAATGTAATGAGGTTTTCATTTACAATCCAGGTCAGCATATCAGATGGCACATTGACTGGTGGAGTGCCAAGCATATCAGAGGCTGACTTACAGGTCTCTCGTCACCGGATTTCTGTATTTCTGACTACACACACTGCATATGAGTTACTTCCCCAGTCAGGCAAGGTTTGGATCCTTTACCAATGGTCTTCATTGTGGCACTCATTTTTTTATGTTTACTTGGATTTGAAGTGAGCAAATTTGTGTTTGCCTAATTTAGAATATGTAACTTACAGGTAGTTGCCTTGGATGTTGATTTACCAGTAAAGCAAGCCTTTCACATTTTGTTTGAACAGGTATCTAATCTGTTTTTTTATGCATTTACTTGTTGCCGGTATCTTGGACAGCTGAACTTCTAGTTACATAATTCTTCTTTTTTTGGTTATGCAACATTTAAAAGATTCTATATAGATGATTGAAGAAAAACTGTATTCTTTGCTTTTCAGTGAATATCTCTTTTGTTTTTTGGAGAAGAGTTAAGTATGTGTTTAAAGAAAACTTGAATACTTATCAATTGCATGCCTTAGTGATGGAAGGCATAATTGGCATGTTTCAGTTCATTCTGTAATATGCCTTTTGGTTTTGAGTGTGACCATTGCTTCATCTTTTGAACAGGGTACGTAATTTTTCTTGGTAGTTCCATCGAGACTTGTTTTGATAGGATATCTAACTAGATCATCATTAGAATGACTTGGATCCATGAGCAGATCGATAAGGTTTTGACTATAGCACACCTTCCATGCTTATGAGTTGTGTGATAAAACCTTGCTCTTTCTTATTTTACTACATCACAGAAATTCTAGCCTAAAGAACCTAGCCTCAGACTCGCTCGCTTCCCCCATGAGAATGATGTCATCTGCTTACTATCCGTGGTTGATTGCTTGAACATTTGGGCCTTTTTCACACTTGTTGATTGCCCTAGTCTTAGACCACAGATACTTGCTTACTTCACCACCCACAGTCCTCTCTGTCCAGTAGCATAGATATATATGTCCTCAAGCAATAGAGATCCCATTATTTATGATATTTCTAAAGGGATTTATCAACCTGAAATAACAATAGCCAAAGTTACTTGGTTTCTTTCATGTTCTCCTTGTCAAGTGGAAAGTCAGCCATCTCTGGTACTGTACCCAGATTGCTGGCTTCAGAGTATTGACTCCTGTGGTCTTCTTATGATTCCTCTTCTATAAAACCAATTTCCCTAATTAGATCCTTCTTTGTGGGTAAGATATTGAGCACTGGAGCAGGAAAAAGACATAGCTTACTCAGCAAGATACAAATGTCAACAATTACACAAAAGTAGCTGCGGCTGTGATTACTTCAGTTCCATAAATGAGAACTGTAGGAGGAGTTAATTTCATACTTGTGCTGTTTTGCAATGCAATGAACTTACCAATCGAAAAGGACAAAAGTAAATAGAAAGTGGTGCTGCACATGTACTAAAGTGAATAGTCAGTTTCAAGCTGGCTTAAGTCCTGACTGCAGGCTTAGTCTGTTCCGTGATCTGAGCTTTGTCCGCTTATTATTTACAATCGCTGGTCGCCATGCATATTTGCTTGATGATCAAGAGCTTTGATATGTATGCCTTCTAAGTTAGCTGTTTCCAGGGAATCTCTATGGCTCCTCTTTGGGACTTCTCTAGGGGCCAGTTCGTTGGAGTGCTTAGTGCCTTGGACTTCATATTGATATTGAGAGAGGTAAGCACATGTAAAAAATCAAGTCTTCTTTCAACAGTGAGTCTTCTAAACACAAATATTTATTTGTCCATTGATTTTAGTGCTCAAATTTATATGCATCGGAGATGGATTAAGATAAAAGATGCAACAGCACAAGGTTCATTTTCTTTAAAGGAAAAGTAAATAAATTGTATCCAGCTTTGTTTACAATGTGGCATAATATCCACCTGTGTTTCTGTGAAGATTAACCCCAGACATTCAGCGTTAGGTTTTGATTCGGGGGAAAGAACCCAAATGCAATTGATGGATTTTTGGATATTCATGGGGTATTGGGAGAAAGTTGACATGATTTCTACGACAGGCGACAGACTTGAAAAATTTGTGTGGATAATATACCCTTCTTGATAAGAAGTCTTTGTTGACAGAAATATACTGTTTGTATGTCTTTATAATGCTGCTGATTACTTCTACTTGCAGCTTGGAAATAATGGGTCAAATTTGACAGAGGAAGAACTTGATACGCACTCCATATCTGCTTGGAAAGAGGGGAAAGCATATCTGGAAAGACAAATAGATGGACATGTGTGGCCTCTACCTAGACATCTCATACATGTAAGTGATATCTCATGCATGTTTATATCTGTAGCGCATAAATGAACCACTAATCTGTTTTTCATCATTCATGCATGAAGTGCAAGTGTAATTATTCTCGGTGCTTTATTTTTTGGTCTGCATTTGTGCTGTACTGCTTGTAGAAAGCATTTAAATGGCTGTATCTTGTTTACAACACCCAACAACCGCCCCCCCCCCCCGGGTCTCTCTCTCTCTCTCTCTCTCTCTCTCTCTCTATATATATATATATATATATATATGTATATGTATATATATGGCTTCTGTCCATTGATCTGGATTTTGGCTAATGTGCAGGCTGGGCCATATGACAACTTGAAAGAGGTTGCTTTGAGAATATTGCAGTATAAGGTGGCTACAGTTCCTGTTATCTACTCATCATCAGAAGACAGTTCATTTCCTCAGCTGCTGCATCTTGCCTCGCTTTCTGGAATACTGAAATGTAAGGCTCTTTGGTTAGCTTGCTAAGCAGCCACACATACTTTATTACTAACCATGGATATTAATTTCCAGGTATTTGCAGGTACTTTAGACATTGTTCTAGCACCTTGCCTATACTCCAACTACCAATTGGTGCAATACCAGTGGGTTCATGGGTTCCGAGTATTGGAGAGCCTAGTGGGTGCCCCTTGGTGATGTTGAGACCAAGTGCTTCTCTTAGTTCAGCTTTAAACTTGTTAATTCAAGGTACGTTTGTAATTTCCATAAATTTCAGAAAGTAGGAAAAGAAATTATCAACAGAAATGAATCTGTGTATGTTTTGGAAGTGGAAGTTCTAATTTTGTGGCAAATATTTCAAGCAAACTACTTGAATTTGCTTTACATGTATTACACTTAAAATTTGCATGGAACTTTCAAATCATATTGATTGGAAGAGGGTGCATATGAGTGCTATTTGATAAATTTCTTAAATTACCAAAAAATGAAATAAAAATTTTTAAGGATCTTTTATCAGCTATTTATATTTCATGTCTCCTATTTTAAGACTCACCTGAAATGGATCTAATCACAGGGCCATGTGAATGGGCCACTTACTTAAACCCTTATCATTGGCATGCCTAAGATCTGATTTCATATTGTTTTCAGAACTGGCTAAGGTAGTTGTTATGTGGGGGCTAGTTTAAATGTTTGTACTAAACACATTGTTGCCTTTTGAGATAGTTTTCTATGGTTTCAACTACTCAAGAATATACTTCAGCTATGCATCTTGGTCTTCATGTAATTTTAATCACTCGTATCTTTTCATCACCTCCTGTACAGCTCAAGTAAGTTCAATACCAATAGTAGATGAGAATGACTCGTTAGTAGACATATATTGTCGGAGGTAACTTGTTCTTCTTAGTTTGATGTTGTTAAAACCTCTTCTTTTATTTTGAGGTTAATTATCTGTTATCATCTAACAGTGACATAACAGCTTTGGCGAAGGACAAAATTTATACTCATATTAATCTTAATGAAATGACTATAAATCAGGTAGCTGCTCTTTCTGTTCCTCCATTTCTTTATTTTCCCTTGAGCATGTTGCATTAAGCAACTTCATAGTGGCATTAGTTTGTAGATATATATAACAGGAAAGCATTATTGTCTAGATTTTTTTCATTATTTGTTTTATATAATTATGTCTATGAAAACTTTATGTCATTGTGGACACGAGGAGTCGAGGATGGTATTAATACTTTTGTTTTAAGAATATCTGACACATATTTAAGGGTTTGATGATTAGTTGGATCCATGGAGGCATATCATTTGGTTTCAACTTTAAAGGATAAGGAAGACAGGAGGGGGCAGGGGTGCTGGGTCTTTCCAAAATGCTTTCTTGTTGAGATTTAAAAAACTAACTGAAAATGGATGTAATGATGGTAGTGTAAACTCCTTGATTGTTTCATTGAGGTAATATTTGGCGTGGAAATGACTTCTGGCGTCACAGTCTTAAAGTATACATTTAGTGGTTTTCTGGTTTCACTTGGACCAAGTGAATCCTTTTTACTTCACAAAAATCACATCAAAGTATTAATTGCATGCTCTGGCAGGCTGCATAAAATTTATTTGAAGTTGTTTTAACTTTTATTTTTTAGTTTATATGTTACCCCATTGTGTCAAAATGTAGTTTATGATATAGAAATCATGCCTGAAATTTGCTGATCATGGTTTCCCCTTGCTACTTTTATTTATTTCAAATTTGATAAGGCTTTGCAACTGGGGCAAGATGCCTATTCTTCTCATGAGCTGAGAAGTCAAAGATGTCAGATGTGTTTGCGATCTGATACATTGCATAAAGTGATGGAGCGATTGGCAAACCCAGGTAATCTGAACCTTATCTTTTATTTAGAATGAAGATCCCGTTGAATATCTCCCAATATGACTTTGAAGTGTCTGAGTTTGTTAATCAGGTTATAAATGTTTTTTTTCCCAGTATGTTAGGCATTAGGATATCAGTTCTTTTGATTTTTCTTTCCCTGTAATTACTCAAACTACAGTTCCTCTTCTTTGTCGTTGTTTCTTTCAAGCAAACCTGAGCTGCTATCCTTCATCTTTTGTTGAATAATCGATTCATCAAGTTATAGCGCTTGAAGGACTTTTATAGAACCATCAAAGCCTTTGCCAGATACACACATACAGACATGTAAACACTTTGGTTACAAATGGCTGTGTTAAATATGATTGTGGGTAAAACTTTTGCTGAAACAAGGTCTCTATAATTGTTGTTTACTCTTCTAAAAATTCATACAGCATCTTTTTGTGATATCTGTGCACCTAGTTAATGATCCTCAATCCCTGGGTTGTCAGGTGTCAGGCGACTTGTCATTGTAGAGGCTGGCAGTAAACGTGTGGAAGGCATTGTTACATTGAGTGACATTTTCAAATTTCTACTTGGCTAGTTTGAAGCTACGGGGCGTTGCGTTAATCGAAAGGGATTTATGGAGTGGTTTTGGACAACACCAGACATGTTATTGCAGCATCAACAGCTCAATTGTTCCAGTATTACTCCAGCACTTTCCATGGTCATATGACCCAATTATTTGAAATCTACGTTGGATTATTTGAAATTCCAGCCTCTTTGCTTCCCCGCTGTTTTAGGATTTTAGGCTAAAAAGAAAGGGAGAGGCATGCAATTTGAGAGTTTGATTCTCTCCTAATTCCCAAATTTGTTCATCTCCCATCCATGTATTATGAATTACCTAGATCTGTCATTGTAGATTCCATGTATACGAGGAGCATAGTACCTCTTATGTACTACGCTGGGAGATGGGGAGGAGGTAAATGCTTATTGTCTGCTATTGCTTCATGTAGCTGTGATTCCTGAGAAGAAAATCTGATAAAGATGGCTTTTGGTTCGTTTTGTTTCATTATTGTAGTTAAAAACTGGGAAAATTTATGCAAGTCAAATGGCATTCTTGTACACAAGTAAGCGTATGGAGAACCCTTGATTGGGAATGACCTTGCCAATGCCAAGCTGATAATTTTGGGATTTTCGTTCTCTTTTTGTGGCCTCGTACAAGCAAAATAAAATTAACACTAACAAGAATGGGTTTTTTCTACTGTGAAATGTCGCATGTTTTTCAACTTCTTTGGCTGCTTTCAATTTCATCCATGTTTTTAATGAAGATAAAGATGAGACATTTAAATGTAAAATTAATAAAATATAGTCATTAAATATATAGTTTTCTATGATATTTTTCTTTTGTTAAATAATTTTGAAACCTGGTCCGGCCCGGCGGGTCGACCCGATCGACCCAGGCCTAGGACCGGGTCTAGTCTAAGTAAAAACCCGTTGGGGCTTTGCCCTAGCGAAACCCGGTTGATCCGGCAGGTCGACCTGGGTAAACCCATCTGAGACCCAGCCTTACACACACACACACACACGGGCAATGATGTCGTTTATAATTAAACTCACACTACAAATCCTCACACTACAAATCAAATTATCTTTAATGAAGATGAATCAGAACATTATCCGAAACAGAGCAGTCAAAAATCTCATCTTTAACGCTAACTTTAGGAGATAAAGCAAAAAACAAAGGCTCTAAACTATTTTCAAGACTTTTTACATACTGGGTGTTGTCTCTTTTATGATAAGTCAATAGAGATGAATCAGAGCTGCTGATTTGATTGTTGCCGATTAATATAAGTTGTGAGATTTCAGGAGAGGATAAAAAGAGTTTGAAGCAACTTGACTCAATTGAGAAAATCCAATCTGGTTCATGGGTTTGAGGGACAGAGAGCTTTAACTTGAGAAGACTCGATGAGTTGGATTGGAGAGTTAAGGACTGTAACTCGGAGTAAGTGAGTTGAGAGTACGGGGTTGGGGACTCTAAAAGAGAGTAAACAAGAGGGGATTATGGTTTCGAAGGTTTTTATATCAAGGCCATTGAGTCTGGCTTTAGAATAAGAGGGGGAGAGGGAAAGAAAGGGAAATCAGGATAGGGGGAAAGAAGGAAATAAAAAAGAGGATGGAAGGTGAAGTAATTTTCACTACAAGAAAAATTAAATAAAACTTAATTATTTAATTTGCTGAAAAAAGTGTAGACAAGACTGCTTTGGAAGCACAGGGTATAAATTTGGTTTTATTTTTTATTTTTATTCATGTCAATCTATTTAGAGGCTGTTTGTCTTTGCGTTAGCTGCTGCGTTTTTGTTTAAACGCAGATAATATGATGTTTGGTTAAAAAAAAAAGCTGCGATTTGATTCATGGGACCCACTAAAAATAAGGTTCAACCTCAGGTTTTGGCGAAGCAATTTTTTCATGCTTCTCATCCAGCGTTCTGTATTTTTACGTTTCACTCTCCATTGTCAACACCAAGCCCTTCCCTTCAACTCACGGCAAGCAACTCCTCACCACCAACAACACAAAAAGCTCCCATCCTCCGGCCGACAGCCAACAACTCCTCCCCTCTTCACCATGGTCAGCAACAACAGCCACTACGTATGTAATAGCAGAACCAACACCACCTTCAACCAAACCCAATATGTCCAAGCTGTGACAGAATCTCCTTCAGCAGCTCCTGCACACCGACCTCCTCCTTTTCGCTAGTCGCTCCTCTTGGTCACAGCCCCCTAAGCTATTGATAGAACCCATCTAAATATAATAGATGCAGGGAAGAAAAATAATATCAAATCTTTATGTTGAGTATTTTTTTTTTTTTGCAGGTTTCGGCTAGCTCTCACATATGGGATAAAAAAATATCTTCCATTATAATTGCTTTCGCACTTTCAAAACAGATATTTTAAATTATTATGTTTTAAAAAATATTTTTAAAATATAATATTTAAAATTGTTGTATTTTAAAAGCGTGATGTTTAAATATATCATGTTTTTTAATAATAATAATATTTATTAAATTTCATGCTTATAAAATAATAAAAAATATATTTCTTGTCGGATGAATTTTGTATGCGATAAAATTATAAATAGTTTAATGCAACAATAAAAAATATTTTATATAAAATATTATTTATTTCATGATGTAATAACAGGAGTTAAATCAATAATATTTCAACGAAAAATTATCAATATTAATATATGTTTTTTTAATTATTTTATAACTTCAGTTTGAAAAGTATTTTTTAACCAAACACATTAAACTACTTTTTGTTCAACCTCAATTTCAACCACAGTTTTAACCACACATATATTTTTCCAAATTAACCTCAACTAAAAGCACTTTTTCTAAAATAACTTTTTTAAAATTACAACCACAACAACTACCACAATACCAAACACACTCTCGATCATTATACCAGTAGACCATTAGATCGGATTTAAAAATTATGAAATCTCCTAGTCTCTCCTGCATTGGACTTTCTTTGTAGCTACAAATAAAGGGAACAGCTGTTTGAGAGTGAACAAGACAAGATGCTGTTGTGTTGTTGAAATGATTTTTTTTTTTTGTTTAAATAAAAATAAAAAATAAAAAACCGGATCAACAGATCAGATCACTAAGTTAATATGCAGATCGGGTTAATAACTTTGACCATGCCTTCTAAAAAATTAAAAACTCCAAAACGGTTGAACCTTGGAAAGAGGCTAGATAGATAACAACAGAGAGAAAGAGAGAGAGGATGATGGAAAGATTGAGTGAAGACGAAAGAAAAGCACTAAGAGGAAGCAAATTCGCACCTCTCCCTCCTCCTCCCTTTCGTTCCCAACAACCCAGGTATTCTTTTTTTTTCCTTTTCCTTTTTTCTCTCTCTCTTTTTCTTATTTATGAGTCTATCTAGAGTTTTGTTTATTGATTATGTATGTATCTTATACCGTTAGGTTAGCGCATCCTGGTGGACCATTAAGGACTAATAAAGCTGCAGCCTTGGCTAAATTTCTTGAAAGAAAACTTCAAGACCCAAATGGGTTGGCTTCCATTGATCCTGATATCCTTGAGTTGGCTGTCAAGAATGCCAAAGACACTGTCTTGACTAGTAATAATTATTTCAAGCCCCCCCCCCCCCCCTTTTTTTCTGTTCTTTTAATAATTTTGTTCGTGTTGTATACGATGAGTAGCAAAGATGAAATTGTAGGTTTAGAATTATTGGGGCTAGTTGGGAAAAACAAATTGAGTTCGTGATATGGGTTTTTGTTGTTTGTATTGGATTTGATGAAATGGGGACTGAAGAGATTTCAGAGATAGTTGAAATTGGGTCATTTGGACTATTTGTGGATTTCGATATGATATGAATCTGAGGAGTCAAATGCATTTTGATTGAGATCTTAAGCTTGCCAAATATTCATGATTGAATGATTTGCCACGTAGCCGATTTATGTAGTGTAATGGGATGCTTTTGAATTGTTAGATTGTGTTATTTTTGTGCCTGTTGTTTTAAATGTATTTTTCCATATCTGAATCTTTGGTTTTACGATGCTGTGGTTGGAGTTTTTCTTAAACTTTTAAAAGACTGGTTGTTATGTTGTCATGAGATGTTCTTAACATGAAAAAGAATATTTTATGGTCTGGTTGAAGTAGTGAGGTTCGATCTATTTCAAGTATTTGTTCCAGGAGTACCCTGTGGTCTTAAATTCTGGAGGCCATGTAGTGGAGTGGAGAAGTTTTCCATGCTATTATTTTGTTAGTTTTTCCTTTTACACAATAATAGAAAGAGAATGCTGGGTATTTTGTCACTTGTGGGAAAAACCTATTTTTCACTCTGCTTTCTTTAGATACGGAGGGTTATAATGTTTGCTCTTGAAATCCAGTTTAGCGGTCTGTTTTGCTTGTCTATTTGCACTCGAGATTTTATTTTCTAACACGACATTATTATGTGGAAGCATGGCTTATTTTCTTTGATATATCAGGTGGCACTTCAAAGTCTGGAACAATTATTCATCATGTGACTGACTTTGGCAACTCTAAGGTGCTTGGATATAGTGTCCCTGTTAATTGATCTTTTGAATGCTGCGAGTAAGCTTTTGTCAAGCACTTTCTAATTACTTTGCAAATGTTGCAGGAGTCTTTTGAAGAAGACAAAGTAGAAAAATCTTCACCAAAGAAACGAAAGGGAAAGAACAAGAAAAAGGGGAAGAAGAACAAAAAACAGAAGGTTTGCCTTTGTTGGTTATTATCATTCACTGTTTCAATTTTTGAGTTGCAACTCTTGATTGTTGAAATTGCTTTCTCTTCTAGATAGTAGATGATAGTGAATGTGCAAATTTGAAAAAGCGCAAAAAGAAGTTGAAATTGTGATAACCATTGGGGATTTAATGCCTTAGTTGTTGGAAGAATTCAGTAGATGCTTTGAGAAGTACTCATCATGGCTGCAATATGTGTGTGTGATCAAATGACAAAAATCTTGGTTGCGGCAAATTAGGATAAGCTGCAGATCTCCCTGAATGTGCAAAGCAAGGGCTTGGTGCTACTATTTCTCATCAGCAACAGTAGAGGAAAGATCTGTTACCAATTTTCGCAGTCAAGTTAGTATCTTCCTCTTTATATTCTTTTTCATTGATGTAAAAGAACTCCCAACTTGTTATTTTTTGTACCGAGCAGATCAATCTGGTGACTGTTTAAGTGTGGGACTTCAATGGTTTCCCCGCAGAGTAGCAAATTGTAAAATCTGGTCGAGGGATCTTATTTGCTTTTTACAATATTTATAGTTGCCATGGGAAAACTTTTAGTTTGGGCTACCAGTAAGCCAAGCTGAGCTAAAATTTGACATGCTTAAGCTTTGGTTCTTCTTCTTCTTTCATTTTTTTGGGTTCAATTAATTTTAGGAGCTCAAGCTCGTTTTGTGTTTGCAAAGAAGTCTGGGACATGGAACTCAATCGAGTTCAGCTCATTTAAATTTTGGTAGAGATGAACTCGGCTTAAAGTGAAAAGAGAGAACTTGTCAACTATGTATCACCTATATATAGATTATAGTTTATACAGTCAAAGACCATGTGCTTAGGTCTCAGAAACATACGAGGCATGGAGTCTTGCACTATTGCTTTGTGTTATATATCTCAAATATGTGAACGGGAACCATAAATCTCTTCATCGACTGTTGTTCAAGGGCCATTCGTACGTTAATCTCTTCCTCTCCACGCTCTCTCCATCAGATACCAAGGAAGATGGTGTAACCGCAGCTGCACAAGCATTCCCAAACAATCACATGAGAGCGTGTTTGATATTGCGGTAGCTGTTGTGGTTGTAATTTGAAAAAAGTTTTATAGAAAGTACTTTTAGTTGAGGTTGGTTTGAAAAAATAGGTGTTTGGTTAAAATTGTGGTTAAAATTGAGGTTAAACAAAAAGTAGTTTAATGTGTTTGGTTAAAAAAATATTTTTCAAATTGAGTTTATAAAATAATTAAAATATATATATATATATTAATATTAATGATTTTTAATTTAAATATTGTAGATTTAACTACTATTATTACATCATGAAATAAATAATATTGATATCAAATATTTTTTTATTATTTCATTAAATTATGTGCAATGTCATCACATACGAAATCTATCCAATAAGAACTATATTTTCCATGGTTTTTTAAGCGCGCAACAAGAACTGAATTTTTTTTTAACTGGGTCGAACCTGGTAAGAACATAATTGGAATTGCGATCAAATTTCATAAATATTATGTCATCATGCGATATCTTTCTAATTTATGTAGTGTTATTAAATAATATTAAATACTAATTTTTCGAGTAAAATATAATTTTTTTAAAAAAAATTTATAATTTCATTACGTACAAAATTCATTCGACAAGAACTACAGTTTCCATGATTTATTGAGCATGCAATAAAATTAGGTAAAATATTATCAGGAATAAAATTGAGATTACAGTACGAGTAAATGTAATTCACCTTAAATTAATTTGAAAAAAAAGCAACAAAAAAATATTGTTCACGTTCACATGAACAATGCGAGTGAAATCAATTAACTGCATTGGCTTTTCAGAGAAAAAAAAACTAAACTTTTTGCACTGGTTTTTCAAAAGAAAAAAAACTGTTCACGTGAACAGTGTGACAATGGAGCATGGCTCCACTGCTTCTCCAAACCTGCGGCAATACAGTGAAAATTGGTGGGTCTTACTAAGCAAAATCATTTTTTTTTGCTTTACCAAACACTGATATGTGTGGTTCATCCGCAGCAACATTACCAAACAACATCTGAATCACTTGTAGATGTGAATTTTTTGTCACTTTTATTTTTGTTCATTATTCTACTTCTATTACGTTAATAATGCTTTGTGTTTACATTCATTGTATGTTTTGATTTTACGTGTGTTTAATCTCCAATTGTTAGTTACTAGCTTTCCTTTTATTTTGGGTTTCTTGTATATGACTTTGCTTATTTAAAAGTAGCCGAAAGTTATCAATGAGGAAATGAAGTAATCAATTATTATCTAAAACATGCGGTACTTTCTCATCTAAAGAGAAATAATTCACTTATTGTTTGAACAATTACTATGACCTATCATTGGTATCAGAGCCTAGTTATTGTGGGAACCAATAAGGAACGTATTGAACAGTTGGAGGATGGGCTACGCTGGATGGAGCTCGGCATGGCTGATAGGCTGTGGCATTTGGAAGAAACTCTTAACCGTCTCTCTAATGTATTGCATGCAAACCAGGAGCCTCTAAATCATGGCAACCAACATCGTGAAGGTCACGATAGGGGACGACTTGTTGTCTCCTCCAAGACAGCGAAACTTGAATTTCCTAAATTCTCAGGAGATGATTCGACGGAGTGGTTCACCGTGAAGGCCAGAAGGTTTCTTTGGCCTCCTATCACTTGAAAGGAGATGCCAACTAGTGGTGGCAATGGATTCGTAGGATGATTGAAGAAAAAGGACATGTTCTCTCATGAGCAAATTTCTAAAGTGAACTCTAGGCTAGCTTTGGGCCTTCGAAGTGCGAAGATTTTGATGAAGCCCTTTCAAGGATAAAGTAGGGTGGTTCATTATCGTGATTACCAATAGGAATTCAAGCGTTTGGGCAACCAAGTACACGGTTGGACACAAAAAGCTCTTGTGGGAACATTTATGGGTGGCTTAAAAACTGACATTTCAGATGGAATATGAATGTTTAAGCCTTAGACCTTGAAGGAAGCCATCAGCTTAGCCCAGATCACAGATCAACTTAACAGATAAAGGAGGTTTCTTAAATCTACACCATCGATGTGAGCTCCCCTAGCCTTTCCCCTTGTCAATTGAGTCATACCAACAACCCCTACCAATCCTGTTCGGCATCTCACCTTGGAGGAAATGCAATGGAGGAGAGCACATAACTTATGTTTTGACACAAATACTTATGTTGGAGGGTTATGATGGCAACAACACTCTTTTATGTGACAATGTCATTGAAGAACAACCGGTCCAAGAGAATTATGAGGAAACTATTGAACTAGAAATCATGCTACATGCGTTAACAGGATGGATCGCGCCCAAGACCATGCAAATAGCTACTAGGATCGGTTCCCACGACGTCGTCATACTCATTAACAATGGGTCAACTCATAACTTCATTAGTGAGAGGTTGGCCAACGGGCTACCAGTGGTGCCAACCAAAGCTTTCACCGTGTGGATAGCTAATAGTGAGAAATTGAAGTGTCGAGGGCGTTTTAAAGAGGTACGAGTGGACCTGTATGGCACTCATTCCTCTTTAACTCTTTATTTTGTTCCTCTTACAGGGTTGGATCTAGTCCTGGGAATCCAATGGCTCAAAATGTTGGGTTCTGTGGTTTGCAACTGGAAGTAATTAACCATGGAATTTCTTTAGAAGAACCAGATCAAACGGTTGCAAAGGACTGACGATGAAGCCATCTAAGTTGCATCACTACATCTCCCTCAAAAAAGGAACCAAACCAATTAATGTCCGTCCATACCATTATGTGTACTATCAAAAGGAGGAGATCGAGAAATAAGTCCACAATATGTTAAACGCCGGCCTTATTTGACCTAGTATGAGCCCTTTTTCATCACCAGTACTATTAATGAAGAAGAAGGATGGAAGTTAGTGTTTTTGCACGAATTATCATGCACTCAACGCTACCACTGTGAAGGGCCGTTTTCCCATTCCCACGATTGATGATATGTTAGATGAACTCTATGGTACTTCATATTTCATCATGAGATCTTATAACTTGGTACTATCAGGTACAAGTTAATTCAAGGTTGGCGAGTTAGTGCATCTAAAATTACATCCTTATCGCCAACAAATAGTTTTCAAAGTAATACACCAGAAATTAACCAGCTGCTTCCATGGGCCCTATAAAATTCTAGAGAAAATCAACTCGGTCACATACAAGCTCCACTTACCAGCAAAGTCACGTGTTCATCCCATATTTCATGTATCCTTACTCAAACAGTACATTACTAACGTGGAGAATGGGGTGGCACACAACACGGAGTTGCTACCGTTCATTGATGATGGGGTAGTCATACTCACATCGCAGGTTATTCTCGATCATCGCTGGATCAAATAAGAAGCCTAAATTATCGAAGAGAGTTTGGTCAATTGGAAAAATCTACCGGTAAAAAAGGTGACATGGGAACCCACCAAACAACTGATGAAGATGTTCCCAGGTGTGGACTTTGAGGACAAGGATCCATATAATAAGGGAGGTATTGATAAGCCACGACGGTCAGCAAGGCCCCTTAAGCCAAATCCCAAATACCTGATATGAAGTTGGATGTGAAAAGCTAGTTTCATGTGACATGCATGCAGATGAGAGCTTATGGTCATGTGAAGAATGAGAAGGTTATGCTGGGGTGGACTGGGTCACCTGCAGTACTAGGTCACATGCAGTTGTGAACTTTTCGTCACTTTTATTTTCATTCGTTATGCTACTTTATTTTGTTAGTAATGCTTTGTGTTTACATACGTGGTATGCTCTGTTTTTACGTATGTTTAATCTCCAATTGTTAGTTACCAGCTTTCCTTTTATTTCGGGTTTCTTGTACATGACCTTGCTTATTTAAAGTAGTTGAAAGTTATTAATGAGGAAATGAAGTAATCAATTATTATCTAAACCTTGCAATACTTTCTCACTAGAAGAGAAATAATTCACTTATTGTTTGAACAATTGCTGGGACCTATTAGGACTTGGTGATCAATTGGTACACTAGGGTTTGGTCCAATTAATATTCTTGTTGCATAAGTAATATAAAGACTCCAGTCATCCAAAGAAAATCACTTCCTCTTAGAAGCAAACCCTAATCAAGAGACAGAGACAAACATCCATGGTTGTGCTGGTAGTTGTCCCTTAGACATACTTGTAGACATATTTCTAAGACTACCTTCAAATCTCTAATGTGTTTTAAAGGTGTGTGCTTTTTTGCCTACCAACCCTAAATCTGCTACAAAGTATCTAAATCGCAATGCCAATATCCCTACCTTAAAGGACAAAAATCACCTCCAAAAGAAAACTATCATTGTTTTAAAGCCATCTTTATTTAGGATTTCTTTATTCCTATCTTTATTTTTTTCTTCCCCTCTCAGAACAATAATGTCATCATTTGTTGTCACTACGATAGCCTTATGGAATCCAGTAATCGGAGAGTACATAATTTATCAACCTAAATAGGTGGGAAACTTTAGGGTTTGGTTATGATTCCTTAAATGATTACCACAAGATTTTAAGATTACCCTATTATCACAAAACTAATTATACAATTCAAATTTCTCATTAAAAAAAATGCATGAAGAGCAAATAATTAATCTGCTGGTTTCCATAGTAATTGGTTCATAGCTTTTACTGACAAGACTGGCGATTTAAAGATGAAAAGTTGGTTGACTCTATTTTGTGTTTTGATTTGGCAACAAAAACATTTAATGAGATAACAATGTTACCTCATGATGCATGGTCAAAACATACATGTTGCGAGTTAGGGTTTTTTTAAGAGTCTTACTGTTGTCGCAAGCTATGAGATGGGGACCTTTAGCACCTGCATTGTGTGGACGTTGAAGAAAGTTGGAGATGATCAAGAGGGAGGCTTTTGGGTTAGATGGTTTAATGATCAGTATTTTTGTTGAAAAATTAATTTTGAGCCTTGAGTTTCTTTTTAAAAAAGGTTCAAAAGCAAGATGATAACTCATTGATAGATGGGTGACGCTTGCATCTATACCTAATATCTCTATACTTGGTAGAATACCATACCCAAATAACATGAGTCTAGCTTGCTTCAAAGCCCAACACCCTTAGACATAGCTATGAGCCAAGTCCAAATGGGTATAGGTCTAATGAGCTACCAAATTCAACACCCCTTGGCCTGGCTGCATGTCGAGCCTAATTGGGCATAGGGTTGGCAGCTGTCAGACCCAGCACTCCTAGATTTGGCTGCATGCTAAGCCTAATTGGGCACGAGTCTGGCAAACTGCAGACCCAATGACTTTAGGCTTTACACCGTACCGAGCCTAAATGGGTATGAGATTGATAGCTGCCCTTAGACCTTGGCACCATGTCAAGCTTAGGTGGATATAGGTCTGGTGAGCTACCAGACTTGATGCTCTTGGGTTGAGTCTAATAAGACACAAATCTGGCGTATTGTCATACTCACCGTCCTTGGCACCATGTTGAGCCTAAGTGGATATGAGTTTGGCGAGTTGTCAGACCCATCACCCTTAGGCTTATTTGTGCGCCAAACACAATTGAGCAGAGGTCTGACGTGCTGCCAAACCTGAAACCCTTGGGCTCGGCTACGAGCCAAGCCCAAATGGGCATAAGTCTTGCTTGTTGTCATACCCATTGACTGTGGGCTTGGCAATACGCCAAGCATAAAGAGCTAAAGGCCTGAATATCATTATAAACCACATCTTGGGCCATAAGGCTCAATTTGTTTATTCTTATGACATTTAATATAAAATGTTAATGTTATGGATATTCGTCTTCCATCTCCCATTAATTTTAATGTTGAAGATATTCGTCTCTTATTCTCCATTAATATCAATATCAGGGAAATCTCATCTCACATTAATGTTAATGTTAGAGATATTTATCCCTAATTAGTTCTATAAGGGTAGAAAGACCTTCTTGACCTTTAATAAGTATCTTTTTTATAGGGTGCTAGAAGTAAAAATACACATAGAATCACACAAATAAAAGATTCACAATCTCTATTCTTAACAAAAATACCTTTTTAATTTCAAAGCATTTTTTGTATCAATCTAAGAACAAACACTTTTTTTAAAAAAAATAAATGTTTATTCCCTCATTTATTGTAAACCATATGCTTAAAAATCACTGACTTTGTCATATGAGGGTACACTAATCCCATAAAAAATGACTATTTTGCAGATTACAAGTTTTCTATTACAAACTACAAGTTTCATAAATAATAGAGAATAGATTATCTTACTAGAACCTTTGATTTACCTATAATTCAACTATTCTTAAGTACTTTGGATTTTATAACACCATCAGATGTATGTTTCATCATTGATGGTTGCATTCTAGCCATTTGCAAAGATACTGGAATTGTTGAATATGACCCTAAAGGAACAAGATACTTAAAGCAACTCTTTAATTACTTATTGGAGATCACAGAAGATGTGTTGTTGATGATAGTCTAATCTCACCTCCCAATGAATCTGAAGCTATGAAATATTAGTGCTGATAATAAGTTTAGAGATTGGTGTCATCATATATATATATATACCTCCCAATGAATCTGAAGCTATGAAGTATTGGTGCTGATAATAAGTTTAGAGATTGGTGTCATCATATATATATATAT
>Ga0325414_1001875_pt1 | contig 20774 bp, 14 predicted proteins | sample PopdelMetagenome_8_FD_206183 | JGI IMG/M metagenome (GOLD analysis project Ga0325414, IMG submission 206183) | Populus deltoides microbial communities from Bellville, Georgia, United States - Leaf-PdKOR-R3 | ecosystem: Host-associated > Plants > Phyllosphere > Phylloplane/Leaf | place: USA... | reverse complement strand
AACCGTACGCTGGTCTCGAGCGCAGAGACCTCCGCCTCACCGAGTAGCGCTTCAACATCTACTATAAGGAAAACAGCGTCCGGAAAGTCCTGTAAAAAATTGAGGAAACTCCTGTAAAAATTTGAGGTCGATCCAACGGTCGGATCAAAAGTTACGGCCCTTTCGAACCGGTATGCTGGTCTCGAGCGCAGAGACCTCCTCCTCACCGAGTAGCGCTTCCACATCTACTGTAAGGACAACGGCGTCCGGAAACTCCCATGAAAATTTGAAGAAACTCCTGTAAAAATTTGAGGGCGATCCAACGGTCGGATCAAAAGTTTCGGCCCTTTCGAACGGGTACGCTGGTCTCGAGCGCAGAGACCTCCGCCTCACCGAGTAGCGCTTCAATATCTACTGTAAGGAAAACGGCGTCCGGAAAGTCCTGTAAAAAATTGAGGAAACTCCTGTAAAAATTTGAGGGCGATCCAACTATCGGATCAAAAGTTACGGCCCTTTCGAACCGGTACGCTGGTCTCGAGCGCAGAGACCTCCGCCTCACCGAGCAGCGCTTCAAGATCTACTGTAAGGAAAACGGCTTCCCAAAGCTCCTGTAAAAAATTGATGAAACTCCTGTAAAAATTTTAGGGCGATCCAACGGTCGGATCAAAAGTTACGGCCCTTTCGAACAGGTACGCTGGTCTCGAGTGCTGAGACCTACGCCTCACCGAGTAGCGATTCCACATCTACTGTCAGGAGAACGGCGTCCGGAACTCCTGTAAAAATTTGAGGGCGATCCAACGGTCGGATCAAAAGTTATGGCCCTTTCGAACCGGTACGCTGGTCTCGAGCTGAGAGACCACCGCCACACCGAGTAGCGATTCCACATCTAATGCGAGGAAAACAGCTTCCGGAAAGTCCTGCAAAAAATTGAACAAACTCCTGTAAAAATTTGAGGGCGATCCAACGGTCGGATCAAAAGTTACGTCCCTTTCGAACCGGTAAGCTGGTCTCGAGCGCAGAGACCTCCGCCTCACCGAGTAGCGCTTCAACATCTACTGTAAGGAAAACAGCTTCCAGAAACTCCTGTCAAAAATTAAGGAAACTCCTGCAAAAATTTGAGGGCGATCCAACGGTCGGATCAAAAGTTACGGCCCTTTCGAACCGGTACGCTGGTCTCGAGCGCAGATACCTCCGCCTCACCGAGTAGCGATTCCACATCTACCGCGAGGAATACGACGTCTGTAAAGTCCTGTAAAAATTTGAGGTCGATCCAATGGTCGGATGAAAAGTTACGGCCCTTTCGAACCGGTTTCGCTGGTCTTCAGCGCAAAGACCTCCGCCTCACCGAGTAGCGATTCCACATCTACTGCGAGGAACACGGTGTCCGGAAACTCCTGTACAAATTTGAGGGCGATCCAACGGTCGGATCAAAAGTTACGGCCCCTTGGAACCGGTACGCTGGTCTCGAGCGCAGAGATCCCCGCCTCACCGAGTAGCGATTCCGCATGTACTGCGAGGAAAACGGCGTCCGGAAAGTCCTGTAACAAACTGAGAAAACTCCTGTAAAAATTTGAGGGCGATCCAACGGTCGGATCAAAAGTTACGGCCCCATGGAACCGGTACGCTGGTCTCGAGCGCAGAGACCTCCGCCTCACCGAGTAGCGATTCCACATCCACTGCGAGGAAAACGGCGTCCGCAAACTCCTGTAAAAATTTGAGGGCGATCCAACTATCGGATCAAAAGTTACGGCCCTTTCGAACCGGTACGCTGGTCTCGAGCGCAGAGACCTCCGTCTCACCGAGTAGCGATTCCACATCTACTGCCAAGAAAACGGCATCCGCAAACTCCTGTAAAAATTTGAGGGCGATTCAACGCTCGGATCAAAAGTTACGGCCCCTTGGAACCGGTACGCTGGTCTCGAGCGCAGAGACCTCCGCCTCACCGAGTAGTGATTCCACATCTACTGCAAGGAAAACGGCGTCCGAAAACTCCTGTAAAAATTTGAGGGCGATGCAAATATCGGATCAAAAGTTACGGCACTTTCGAACCGGTACGCTGGTCTCGAGCGCAGAGACCACCGCCTCACCGAGTAGCGATTCCGCATCTACTGCGAGGAAAACGGCGTCCGGAAAGTCCTGTAACAAACTGAGGAAACTCCTGTAAAAATTTGAGGGCGATCCAACGGTCGGATCAAAAGTTACGGCCCTTTCGAACCGGTACGCTGGTCTCGAGCGCAGAGACCTCCGCCTCACCGAGTAGCGACTCAACATCTTCTGCAAGGAACACGGCGTTTGGAAACACCTGTACAAATTTGAGGGCTATCGAACGGTCGGATCAAAAGTTACGGCCCTTTCGAACCGGTACGCTGCTCTCGAGCGCAGAGACCTCCGCCTCACCGAGTAGCGCTTCAACATCTACTGCAAGGAAAACGGCTTCCAGAAACTCCTGTAAAAATCGAGGAAACTCATGTAAAAATTTGAGGGCGATCCAACGGTCGGATCAAAAGTTACAATCCTTTCGAACCGGTACGCTGGTCTAGAGCGCAGAGACCTCCGCCTTACCGAGTAGTGATTCCACATCTACTCTACGGAAAACAGGTTTCGGAAACTCCTGTAAAAATTTGTGGGCGATCCAACGGTCGGATCAAAAGTTATGGCCCTTTCGAACCGGTATGCTGGTCTCGAGCGCAGAGACCTCCGCCTCACCGAGTAGCGCTTCAACATCTACTGTAAGGAAAACGGCGTCCGGAAAGTCCTGTAAAAAATTGAGGAAACTCCTGTAAAAATTTGAGGGCGATCCAACTATCGGATCAAAAGTTACGGCCCTTTCGAACCGGTACGCTGGTCTCGAGCGCAGAGACCTCCGCCTCACCGAGCAGCGCTTCAAGATCTACTGTAAGGAAAACGGCTTCCCAAAGCTCCTGTAAAAAATTGATGAAACTCCTGTAAAAATTTGAGGGCGATCCAACGGTCGGATCAAAAGTTACGGCCCTTTCGAACCGGTCACTGGTCTCGAGCGCAGAGACCTCCGCCTCACCGAGTAGCGACTCAACATCTTCTGCAAGGAAAACGGCGTCTGGAAACTCCTGTACAAATTTGAGGGCGATCCAACGGTCGGATCAAAAGTTATGGCCCCTTGGAACCGGTACGCTGGTCTCGAGCGCAGAAACCTCCGCCTCACCGAGTAGAGATTCCACATCTACTGCGAGGAAAACGGCATCCGGAAAGTCCTGTAACAAACTGAGGAAACTCTTGTTAAAATTTGAGGGCGATCCAACGGTCGGATCAAAAGTTACGGCCCCTTGGAACCGGTACGCTGGTCTCGAGCGCAGAGACCTCCGCCTCACTGAGTAGCGATTCCACATCTACTGCGAGGAACACGGCGTCCGCAAATTCCTGTACAAGTTTGAGGGCGATCCAACGGTCGGATCAAGTGTTACAGGCCTTTCGAACCGGTATGCTGGTCTCGAGTGCAGAGTCCCCCGCCTCACCGAGTAACGATTCCGCATTTACTGCAAGGAAACGGCATCTGGAAAGTCTTGTAACAAACTGAGGAAAATCCTGTACAAATTTGAGGGCGATCCAACGGTCGGATCAAAAGTTACGGCCCCTTGGAACCGGTACGCTGGTCTCGAGCGCAGAGACCTCCGCCTCACCGAGTAGCGATTCAACATCTTCTGCAAGGAACACGGCGTCCGTAAACTCCAGTACAAATTTGAGGGCGATCCAACGGTCGGATCAAAAGTGACGGCCCTTTCGAACCGGTACGCTGGTCTCGAGCACAGAGACCTCTGCCTCACCGAGTAGCGATTCCACATCTACTGCAAGGAACACGGCGTCCGGAAACTCCTGTACAAATTTGAGGGCGATCCAACGGTCGGATCAAAAGTTACGGCCCCTTGGAACCGGTACGCTGGTCTCGAGCGCAGAGACCTCCGCCTCACCGAGTAGCGATTCAACATCTTCTGCAAAGAACACGGCGTCCGGAAACTCCTGTACAAATTTGAGGGCGATCCAACGGTCGGATCAAAAGTTACGGCCCCTTGGAACCGGTACGCTGGTCTCGAGCGCAGAGACCTCCGCCTCACCGAGTAGCGACTCAACATCTTCTGCAAGGAACACGGTGTCCGGAAACACCTGTACAAATTTGAGGGCGATCCAACGGTCGGATCAAAAGTTACGGCCCTTTCGAACCGGTACGCTGGTCTCGAGCGCAGAGACCTCCGCCTCACCGAGTAGCGCTTCAACATCTACTGGAAGGAAAACGGCTTCCAGAAACTCCTGTAAAAAATTAACGAAACTCGTGTAAAAATTTGAGGGCGATCCAACGGTCGGATCAAAAGTTACGGCCCTTTCAAACCGATACGCTGGTCTCGAGCGCAGAGACCTCCGTCTCACCGAGTAGCGATTCCACATCTACTGCAAGGAAAACAGCGTCCGGAAACTCCTGTAAAAATTTGAGGGCGATCTAACGGTCGGATCAAAAGTTACATCCCTTTCGAACCGGTACGCTGGTCTCGAGCGCAGAGACCTCTGCCTCACCGAGTAGCGATTCCACATCTACTGTAAGGAAAATGGCGTCCGGAAACTCCTGTACAAATTTGAGGGCGATCCAACGGTCGGATCAAAAGTTACGGCCCTTTCGAACCGGTACGCTGGTCTCGAGCGCAGAGACCTCCGCCTCACCGAGTAGCGACTCAACATCTTCTGCAAGGAACACGGTGTCCGGAAACACCTGTACAAATTTGAGGGCGATCCAACGGTCGGATCAAAAGTTACGGCCCTTTCGAACCGGTACGCTGGTCTCGAGCGCAGAGACCTCTGCCTCACCGAGTAGAGATTCCACATGTACTGCAAGGAAATCGGCGTCCGGAAACTCTTGTAAAAATTTGAGGGCGATCCAACGGTCGGATCAAAAGTTACGGCCCTTTCGAACCGGTACGCTGGTCTCGAGTGCAGAGACCCCCGCCTCACCGAGTAGCGATTCCGCATCTACTGCGAGGAAAACGGCATCCGGAAAGTCCTGTAACAAACTGAGGAAACTCCTGTAAAAATTTGAGGGCGATCCAACGATCGGATCAAAAGTTACGGCCCTTTCGAACCGGTACGCTGGTCTCGAGCGCAGAGACCTCCGCCTCACCGAGTAGCGACTCAACATCTTCTGCAAGGAACACGGTGTCCGGAAACACCTGTACAAATTTGAGGGCGATCCAACGGTCGGATCAAAAGTTACGGCCCTTTTGAACCGGTACGCTGGTCTCGAGCGCAGAGACCTCTGCCTCACCGAGTAACGATTCCACATCTACTGTAGGGAAAATGGCGTCCGGAAACTCCTGTACAAATTTGAGGGCGATCCAACGGTCGGATCAAAAGTTACGGCCCTTTCGAACCGGTACGCTGGTCTCGAGCGCAGAGACCTCCGCCTCACCGAGTAGCGACTCAACATCTTCTGCAAGGAACACGGTGTCCGGAAACACCTGTACAAATTTGAGGGCGATCCAACTGTCGGATAAAAAGGTACGGCCCTTTCGAACCGGTACGCTGGTCTCGAGCGCAGAGACCTCCGCCTCACCGAGTAGCGACTCAACAACTTCTGCAAGGAACACGGTGTCCGGAAACACCTGTACAAATTTGAGGGCGATCCAACGGTCGGATCAAAAGTTACGGCCCTTTCGAACCGGTACGCTGGTCTCGAGCGCAGAGACCTCCGCCTCACCGAGTAGCGCTTCAACATCTACTGGAAGGAAAACGGCTTCCAGAAACTCCTGTAAAAAATTAACGAAACTCGTGTAAAAATTTGAGGGCGATCCAACGGTCGGATCAAAAGTTACGGCCCTTTCAAACCGATACGCTGGTCTCGAGCGCAGAGACCTCCGTCTCACCGAGTAGCGATTCCACATCTACTGCAAGGAAAACAGCGTCCGGAAACTCCTGTAAAAATTTGAGGGCGATCTAACGGTCGGATCAAAAGTTACATCCCTTTCGAACCGGTACGCTGGTCTCCAGCGCAGAGACCTCTGCCTCACCGAGTAGCGATTCCACATCTACTGGAAGGAAACTGGCATCCGGAAAGTCCTGTACAAATTTGAGGGCGATCCAACGGTCGGATCAAAAGTTACGGCCCTTTCGAACCGGTACGCTGGTCTCGAGCCCAGAGACCTCCGCCTCACCGAGTAGCGACTCAACATCTTCTGCAAGGAACACGTTGTCCGGAAACACCTGTACAAATTTGAGGGCGATCCAACGGTCGGATAAAAAATTACGGCCCTTTCGAACCGGTACGCTGGTCTCGAGCGCAGAGACCTCCGCCTCACCGAGTAGCGACTCAACATCTTCTGCAAGGAACATGGTGTCCGGAAACACCTGTACAAATTTGAGGGCGATCCAACGGTCGGATCAAAAGTTACGGCCCTTTCGATCCGGTACGCTGGTCTCGAGCGCAGAGACCTCCGCCTCATCGAGTAGCGATTCCACAACTACTGCAAGGAAAACGGCGTCCAGAAACTCCTGTAAAAATTTAAGGGCGATCCAACGGTCGGATCAAAAGTTACGGCCCTTTCGAACCGGTACGCTGGTCTCGAGCGCAGAGACCTCCGCCTCACCGAGTAGCGATTCCACATCTACTATAAGGAACACGGCGTCCGGAAACTCCTGTACAAATTTGAGGGCGATCCAACGGTCGGATCAAAAGTTACGGCCCTTGGAACCGGTACGCTGGTCTCGAGCGCAGAGACCTCCGCCTCACCGAGTAGCGACTCAACATCTTCTGCAAGGAACATGGTGTCCGGAAACACCTGTACAAATTTGAGGGCGATCCAACGGTCGGATCAAAAGTTACGGCCCTTTCGATCCGGTACGCTGGTCTCGAGCGCAGAGACCTCCGCCTCACCGAGTAGCGATTCCACAACTACTGCAAGGAAAACGGCGTCCGGAAACTCCTGTAAAAATTTCAGGGCGATCCAACGGTCGGATCAAAAGTTACGGCCCTTTCGAACCGGTACGCTGGTCTCGAGCGCAGAGACCTCCGCCTCACCGAGTAGCGATTCCACATCTTCTGCAAGGAACACGGCGTCCGTAAACTCCAGTACAAATTTGAGGGCGATCCAACGGTCGGATCAAAAGTTACGGCCCTTTCGAACCGGTACGCTAGTCTCGAGCGTAGAGACCTCCGCCTCACCGAGTAGCGCTTCAACATCTACTGTAAGGAAAACGGGTTCCAGAAACTCTTGTAAAAAATTGAGGAAACTCCTGTAAAAATTTGAGGGCGATCCAAAGGTCGGATCAAAAGTTACAGCCCTTTCGAACCGGTACGCTGGTCTCGAGCGGAGAGACCTCCGCCTCACCGAGTAGCGATTCCACATCTACTGCGAGGAAAACGGCATCCGGAAAGTACTGTAAAAAATTGAGGAAACTCCTCTAAACATTTGAGGGCGATCCAACGGATGGATCAAAAGTTACGGCCCTTTCGAACCGGTACGCTGGTCTCGAGCGCAGAGACCTCCTCCTCACCGAGTAGCGCTTCAACATCTACTGTAAGGACAACGGCGTCCGAAAACTCCTGTGAAAATTTGAAGAAACTCCTGTAAGAATTTGAGGGCGATCCAAGGGTCGGATCAAAAGTTACGGCCCTTTCGAACCGGTACGCTGGTCTCGAGCGCAGAGACCTCCGCCTCACGGAGTAGCGATTCCACATCTACTGCATGGAAAACGGCGTCCGGAAACACTTGTAAAAACTTTAGGGCGATCCAACTACAGTATCAAAAGTTACAGCCCTTTCGAACCGGTACGCTGGTCTCGAGCGCAGAGACCTCCGCCTCACGGAGTAGCGATTCCACATCTACTGCATGGAAAACGGCGTCCGGAAACACTTGTAAAAATTTTAGGGCGATCCAACTACAATATCAAAAGTTACAGCCCTTTCGAACCGGTACGCTGGTCTCGAGCGCAGAGACCTCCGCCTCACCGAGTAGCGATTCCACATCTACTGCGAGGAACACGGCGTCCGGAAACTCCTGTACAAATTTGAGGGCGATCCAACGGTCGGATCAAAAGTTACGGCCCCTTGGAACCGGTACGCTGGTCTCGAGCGCAGAGACCTCCGCCTCACTGAGTAGCGATTCCACATGTACTGCGAGGAACACGGCGTCCGCAAACTCCTGTAGAAATTTGAGGGCGATCCAATGGTCGAATCAAAAGTTACAGGCCTTTCGAACCGGTATGCTGGTCTCGAGCGCAGAGACCTCCGCCTCACCGAGTAGCGATTCCACATCTACTCTACGGAAAACAGGTTTCGGAAACTCCTGTAAAAATTTATGGGCGATCCAACGATCGGATCAAAAGTTACGGCGCTTTCGAACCGGTACGCTGGTCTCGAGCGCAGAGACCTCCGCCTCACCGAGTAGCGCTTCAACGTCTACTGTAAGGAAAACAGCTTCCAGAAACTCCTGTAAAAAATTGAGGAAACTCCTGTAAAAATTTGAGGGCGATCCAACGGTCGGATCAAAAGTTACAGCCCTTTCGAACCGGTACGCTGGTCTCGAGCGCAGAGACCTCCGTCTCACCGAGTAGCGATTCCACATCTACTACAAGGAAAATCGCATCCGGAAACTCCTGTAAAAATTTGAGGTCGATCCAACGGTCGGATCAAAAGTTACGGCCCCTTGGAACCGGTACGCTGGTCTCGAGCGCAGAAACCTCCGCCTCACCGAGTAGAGATTCCACATCTACTGCGAAGAAAACGGCGTCCGAAAACTCCTGTAAAAATTTGAGGGCGATCCAACTATCGGATCAAAAGTTACGGCACTTTTGGACGGGTACGCTGGTCTCGAGTGCAGAGACCCCCGCCTCACCGAGTAGCGATTCCGCATCTACTGCGAGGAAAACGGCATCCGGAAAGTCCTGTAACAAACTTAGGAAACTCCTGTAAAAATTTGAGGGCGATCCAACGGTCGGATCAAAAGTTACGGCCCTTTCGAACCGGTACGCTGGTCTCGAACGCAGAGACCTCTGCCTCACCGAGTAGAGATTTCACATCTACTGCAAGGAAATCGGCGTCCGGAAACTCCTGTACAAATTTGAGAGCGATCCAACGGTCGGATCAAAAGTTACGGCCCTTTCGAACCGGTACGCTGGTCTCGAGCGCCGAGACCTCCGCCTCACCGAGTAGCGACTCCACATCTACTGCAAGGAAAACAGCGTCCGAAAACTCCTGTAAAAATTTGAGGGCGATCTAACGGTCGGATCAAAAGTTACATCCTTTCGAACCGGTATGCTGGTCTCGAGCGCAGAGACCTCTGCCTCACCGAGTAACGATTCCACATCTACTGTAAGGAAAATGGCGTCCGGAAACTCCTGTACAAATTTGAGGGCGATCCAACGGTCGGATCAAAAGTTACGGCCCTTTCGAACCGGTACGCTGGTCTCGAGCGCAGAGACCTCCGCCTCACCGAGTAGCGACTCAACATCTTCTGCAAGGAACACGGTGTCCGGAAACACCTGTACAAATTTGAGGGCGATCCAACTGTCGGATAAAAAGTTACGGCCCTTTCGAACCGGTACGCTGGTCTCGAGCGCAGAGACCTCCGCCTCACCAAGTAGCGACTCAACATCTTCTGCAAGGAACACGGTGTCCGGAAACACCTGTACAAATTTGAGGGCGATCCAACGGTCGGATCAAAAGTTACGGCCCTTTCGAACCGGTAAGCTGGTCTCGAGCGCAGAGACCTCCGCCTCACCGAGTAGCGCTTCAACATCTACTGTAAGGAAAACGGCTTCCAGAAACTCCTGTAAAAAATTAACGAAACTCGTGTAAAAATTTGAGGGCGATCCAACGGTCGGATCAAAAGTTACGGCCCTTTCAAACCGCTACGCTGGTCTCGAGCGCAGAGACCTCCGTCTCACCGAGTAGCGATTCCACATCTACTGCGAGGAAAACGGCATCCGGAAAGTACTGTAAAAATTTGAGGGCGATCCAACAATCGGATCAGAAGTTACGGCCTTTTCGAACCGGTACGCTGGTCTCGAGCGCAGAGACCTCCGCCTCACCGAGTAGCGCTTCAACATCTACTGTAAGGAAAACGGCTTCCAGAAACTCCTGTAAAAAATTAACGAAACTCGTGTAAAAATTTGAGGGCGATCCAACGGTCGGATCAAAAGTTACGGCCCTTTCAAACCGATACGCTGGTCTCGAGCGCAGAGACCTCCGTCTCACCGAGTAGCGATTCCACATCTACTACAAGGAAAACAGCGTCCGGAAACTCCTGTAAAAATTTGAGGGCGATCTAACGGTCGGATCAAAAGTTACATCCCTTTCGAACCGGTACGCTGGTCTCGAGCGCAAAGACCTCTGCCTCACCGAGTTGCGATTCCACATCTACTGCGAGGAACACGGCGTCCGGAAACTCCTGTACAAATTTGAGGGCGATCCAACGGTCGGATCAAAAGTTACGGCCCTTTCGAACTGGTACGCTGGTCTCGAGCCCTGAGACCTCCGCCTCATCGAGTAGCGACTCAACATCTTCTGTTAGGAAATCGGCGTTTTGAGGGCGATCCAACGGTCGGATAAAAAATTACGGCCCTTTCGAACCAGTACGCTGGTCTCGAGCGCAGAGACCTCTGCCTCACTGAGTAGCGATTCCATATCTAGTGCCAGGAAAACGGCGTTTAGAAACTCCTGTAAAAATTTGAGGGCGATCCAACGGTCGGATCAAAAGTTACGGCCCTTTCGAACCGATACCCTAGTCTCTACAGAAGAGACCTCCACCTCACCGAGTAGGGATTCAACATCTACTGCAATGAAAACGGCGTCTGAAACTCCTGTAAAAATTTGAGGGCGATCCAACTATCGGATTAAAAGTTACGGCCCATTCGAACCGGTACGCTGGTCTCGAGCGCACAGACCTCCACCTCACCGAGTAGCGATTCCATATCTACTGCAAGGAAAACGGCGTCCCGAAACTCCTGTAAAAATTTGAGGGCGATCTAACGGTCGGATCAAAAGTTACATCCCTTTCGAACCGGTACGCTGGTCTCGAGCGCAGAGACCTCTGCCTCACCGAGTAGCGATTCCACATCTAATGCAAGGAAAACGGCGTCCGGAAACTCCTGTACAAATTTGAGGGCGATCCAACGGTCGGATCAAAAGTTACGACCCTTTTGAACCGGTACGCTGGTCTCGAGTGCAGAGACCTCCGCCTCACCGAGTAGCGACTCAACATCTTCTGCAAGGAACACGGCGTCCGGAAACACCTGTACAAATTTGAGGGCGATCCAACGGTCGGATCAAAAGTTACGGCCCTTTCGAACCGGTACGCTGCTCTCGAGCGCAGAGACCTCCGCCTCACCGAGTAGCACTTCAACACCTACTGTAAGGAAAACGGCTTCCAGAAACTCCTGTAAAAAATTGAGGAAACTCCTGTAAAAATTTGAGGGCGATCCAACGGTCGGATCAAAAGTTAAGGCCCTTTCGAACCGGTACGCTGGTCTCGAGCGCAGAGACCTCCGCCTCACCGAGTAGCGATTCCACATCTACTCTACGGAAAACAGGTTTCGGAAACTCCTGTAAAAATTTGTGGGCGATCCAACGGTCGGATCAAAAGTTACGGCCCTTTCGAACCGGTGCGCTGGTCTCGAGCGCAGAGACCTCCGCCTCACCGAGTAGCCCTTCAACATTTACTGTAACGAAAACGGCTTCCAGAAACTCCTGTAAAAAATTAACGAAACTCGTGGAAAAATTTGAGGGCGATCCAACGGTCGGATCAAAATTACGGCCCTTTCGAACCGGCACGCTGGTCTCGAGCGCAGAGACCTCCGTCTCACCGAGTAGCGATTCCACATCTACTGCAAGGAAAACAGCGTCCGGAAACTCCTGTAAAAATTTGAGGGCGATCTAACGGTCGGATCAAAAGTTACATCCCTTTCGAACCGGTACGCTGGTCTCGAGCGCAGAGACCTCTGCCTCACCGAGTAGCGATTCCACATCTACTGTAAGGAAAATGGCGTCCGGAAACTCCTGTACAAATTTGAGGGCGATCCAACGGTCGGATCAAAAGTTACGGCCCTTTCGAACCGGTACGCTGGTCTCGAGCGCAGAGACCTCCGCCTCACCGAGTAGCGACTCAACATCTTCTGCAAGGAACACGGTGTTCGGAAACACCTGTACAAATTTGAGGGCGATCCAACGGTCGGATAAAAAGTTACGGCCCTTTCGAACCGGTACGCTGGTCTCGAGCGCAGAGACCTCCGCCTCACCGAGTAGCGACTCAACATCTTCTGCAAGGAACACGGTGTCCGGAAACACCTGTACAAATTTGAGGGTGATCCAACTGTCGGATCAAAAGTTACGGCCCTTTCGAACCGGTACGCTGGTCTCGAGCGCAGAGACCTCCGCCTCACCGAGTAGCGATTCCACATCTACTCTACGCAACACAGGTTTCGAAAACTCCTGTAAAAATTTGTGGGCGATCCAACGGTCGGATCAAAAGTTACGCCCCTTTCGAACCGGTACGCTGCTCTCGAGCACAGAGACCTCCGCCTCACCGAGTAGCACTTCAACATCTACTGTAAGGAAAACGGCTTCCAGAAACTCCTGTAAAAAATTGAGGAAACTCTTGTAAAAATTTGGGGGCGATCCAACGGTCGGATCAAAAGTTACGGCCCTTTCGAACCGGTACGCTGGTCTCGAGCGCAGAGACCTCCGTCTCACCGAGTAGCGATTCCACAACTACTGCAAGGAAAACGGCGTCCGGAAACTCCTGTAAAAATTTAAGGGCGATCCAACGGTCGGATCAAAAGTTAGGGCCCTTTCGAACCGATACGCTGGTCTCGAGCCCTGAGACCTCCGCCTCACCGAGTAGCGATTCCACATCTACTCTACGGAAAACAAGTTTTGGAAACTGCTGTAAAAATTTGTGGGCGATCCAACGGTCGGATCAAAAGTTATGGCCCTTTCGAACCGGTAGCCTAGTCTCGAGAGAAGAGACCTCCGCCTCACCGAGTAGCGATTCCACATCTACTGTGAGGAAAACGGCATCCCGAAACTTCTGTAAAAATTTAATGGCGATCCAACGTTCGGATCAAAAGTTACGGCCCATTCGAACGGGTACGCTGGTCTCGAGCGCAGAGATCTTCACCTCACCAAGTAGCGATTCCACATCTACTGTAAGGATAACGGCGTCCGGAAACTCCTGTAAAAATTTGACGAAACTCTTGTAAAAATTTGAGGGCGATCCAACGGTCGGATCAAAAGGTACGGCGCCTTCGAACCGGTACGCTGGTCTCGAGCGCAGAGACCTCCGTCTCACCGAGTAGCGATTCCACATCTACTGCAAGGAAAACGGCGTCCGGAAACTCCTGTAAAAATTTGAGGGCGATCTAACGGTCGGCTCAAAAGCTACGGCCAATTCGAACCGGTACGCTGGTCTCGAGCGCAGAGACCTCCGTCTCACCGAGTAGCGATTCCACAACTACTGCAAGGAAAACGGCGTCCGGAAACTCCTGTAAAAACTTAAGGGCGATCCAACGGTTGGATCAAAAGTTACGGCCCTTTCGAACCGGTACTCTAGTCTCTACCGAAGAGACCTCCGCCTCACCGAGTAGGGATTCCACATCTGCTGCAATGAAAACGGCGTCTGAAACTCCTGTAAAAATTTGAGGGCGATCCAACTATCGGATCAAAAGTTAATGCCCATTCGAACCGGCACGCTGCTCTCGAGCGCAGAGACCTCGACCTCACTGAGTAGCGATTCCACATCCAGTGCAAGGAAAACGGTGTCCGAAAACTCCTGTAAAAATTTAGGGGCGATCCAACGGTCGGATCAGAAGTTACGGCCCTTTCGAACCGGTACGCTGGTCTCGAGCGCAGAGACCTCTGCCTCACCGAGTAGCGATTCCACATCTACTGCAATGAAAACGGAGTCCGGAAACTCCTGTAAAAATTTGAGGGCGATATAACGGTCGGATCAAAAGTTACGGCCCTTTCGAACCGGTACGCTGGTCTCGAGCCCTGAGACCTCCGCCTCACCGAGTAGCGATTCCACATCTACTCTACGGAAAACAGGTTTCGGAAACTCCTGTAAAAATTTGTTGGCGATCCAACGGTCGGATCAAAGTTACGGCCCATTCGAACCGGTACGCTGGTCTCGAGCGCAGAGACCTCTGCCTCACTGAGTAGCGATTCCATATCTAGTGCCAGGAAAACGACGTTTAGAAACTCCTGTAAAAATTTGAGGGCGATCCAACGGTCGGATCACATGTTACGGCCCTTTCGAACCGGTACACAAGTCTCTACCGAAGAGACCTCCACCTCACCGAGTAGGGATTCCACATCTACTGCAATGAAAACGGCGTCTGAAACTCCTGTAAAAATTTGAGGGCGATCCAACTTCGGATCAAAAGTTACGGCCCATTCGAACCGGTACGCTGGTCTCGAGCGCAGAGACCTCCACCTTACTGAGTAGCGATTCCACATCTGGTGCAAGGAAAACGGTGTCCGGAAACTCCTGTAAAAATTTGAGGGCGATCCAACTATTGGATCAGAAGTTACGGCCCTTTCGAACCGGTACGCTGGTCTCGAGCGCAGAGACCTTTGCCTCACCGAGTAGCGATTCCACATCTACTGCAATGAAAACGGCGTCCGGAAACTCCTGTAAAAATTTGAGGGCGATCCAACGGTCGGATCAAAAGTTAATGCCCTTTCGAACCGGTACGCTGGTCTCGAGCGCAGAGACCTCTGCCTCACCGAGCAGCGATTCCACATCTACTGCCATGAAAACGGCGTCCGGAAACTCCTGTAAAAATTTGAGGGCGATCCAACGGTCGGATCAAAAGTTACGGCCCTTTCGAACCGTTACGCTGGTCTCGAGCGCAGAGACCTCTGCCTCACCGAGTAGCGATTCCACATCTACTGCAATGAAAACGGCGTCCGGAAACTCCTGTAAAAATTTGAGGGCGATCCAACGGTCGGATCAAAAGTTACGGCCCTTTCGAACCGGTACGCTGGTCTCGAGCCCTGAGACCTCTGCCTCACCGAGTAGCGATTCCACATCTACTCTACGGAAAACAGGTTTCGGAAACTCCTGTAAAAATTTGTTGGCGATCCAACGGTCGGATCAAAGTTACGTCCCATTCGAACCGGTACGCTGGTCTCGAGCGCAGAGACCTCTGCCTCACCGAGTAGCGATTTCACATCTACTGCAATGAAAACAGCGTTCGGAAACTCCTGTAAAAATTTGAGGGCGATCCAACGGTCGGATCACATGTTACGGCCCTTTCGAACCGGTACGCTGGTCTCGAGCGCAGAGACCTCTGCCTCACTGAGTAGCGATTCCATATCTAGTGCCAGGAAAACGGCGTTTAGAAACTCCTGTAAAAATTTGAGGGCGATCCAACGGTCGGATCAAAAGTTACGGCCCTTTCGAACCGGTACCCTAGTCTCTACAGAAGAGACCTCCACCTCACCGAGTAGGGATTCCACATCTACTGCAATGAAAACGGCGTCTGAAACTCCTGTAAAAATTTGAGGGCGATCCAACTATCGGATTAAAAGTTACGGCCCATTCGAACCGGTACGCTGGTCTCGAGCGCAAAGACCTCCACCTCACTGAGTAGCGATTCCACATCTAGTGCAAGGAAAACGGTGTCCGGAAACTCCTGTAAAAATTTGAGGGCGATCCAACAATCGGATCAGAAGTTACGGCCTTTTCGAACCGGTACGCTGGTCTCGAGCGCAGAGACCTCCGCCTCACCGAGTAGCGATTCCACATCTACTGCAATGAAAACAGCGTCCGGAAACTCCTGTAAAAATTTGAGGGCGATCCAACGGTCGGATCAAAAGTTACGGCCCTTTCGAACTGGTACGCTGGTCTCGAGCCCTGAGACCTCCGCCTCACCGAGTAGCGATTCCACATCTACTCTACGGAAAACAGGTTTCGGAAACTCCTCTAAAAATTTGTTGGCGATCCAACGGTCGAATCAAAGTTACGGTCCTTTCGAACCGGTAACCTGGTCTCGAGAGCAGAGACCTCCGCCTCACCGAGTAGCGATTCCACATCTTCTGCAAGGAAAACGACGTTCAGAAACTCCTGTAAAAATTTGAGGGCGATCCAACGGTCGGATCAAAAGTTAGGGCCCTTTCGAACCGGTACTCTAGTCTCTAGCGAAGAGACCTCTGCCTCACTGAGTAGCGATTCCATATCTACTGCCAGGAAAACGGCGTTTAGAAACTCCAGTAAAAATTTGAGGGCGATCGAACGGTCGGATCAAAAGTTACAGCCCTTTCGAACCGGTAACCTGGTCTCGAGAGCAGAGACCACCGCCTACCGAGTAGCGATTCCACATCTACTGCAAGGAAAATGGCGTCCGGAAACTCCTGTAAAAATTTAAGGGCGATCCAACGGTCGGATTAAAAGTTAGGGCCCTTTTGAATCGGTAGGCTGGTCTAGAGCGCAGAGACATCCGCCTCAACGAGTAGCGATTCTACAATTGCTCCAAGAGAAACGGCCTTCAGAAACACCTGTAAAAATTTGAGGGCGATCCAACGGTCGCATCAAAAGTTATGGCCCTTTCGAACCGGTACGCTGGTCTCGAGAGCAGAGACCTCCGCCTCACCGAGTACGATTCCACATCTACTGCAAGGATAACAGCGTCCGGAAACTCCTGTATAAATTTGGGGGCGATCCAACGGTCGGATCAAAAGTTAGGGCCCTTTCGAACCGGTACGCTGGTCTCGAGCCCTGAGACCTCCGCCTCACCGAGTAGCGATTCCACATCTACTGCAAGGATAACAACGTCCGGAAACTGCTGTATAAATTTGGGGGCGATCCAACGGTCGGATCAAAAGTTATGGCCCTTTCGAACCGGTACGCTGGTCTCGAGAGCAGAGACCTCCCCCTCACCAAGTACGAATTCCACATCTACTCCAAGGGAAATGGCCTCTGGAAACTCCTGTAAAAATTTGAGGGCGATACAACGGTCGGATCAAAAGTTACGGCCCTGTCGAACCGGTAACCTGCTCTCGAGAGCAAAGCCTCAGCCTCACCGAGTAGCCATTCCACATCTACTGGAAGGAAAACGGCGTCCGGAAACTCCTGTAAAAATTTGATGACGATCCAACGGTCGAATCAAAGTTACAGCCCTTTCGAACCGGTAACCTGGTCTCGAGAGCAGAGACCTCCGCCTCACCGAGTAGCGATTCCACATCTTCTGCAAGGAAAACGGCGTTTAGAAACTCCTGTAAAAATTTGAGGGCGATCCAACTATCGGATCAAAAGTTACGGCCAATTCGAACCGGTACGCTGGTCTCGAGCGCAGAGACCTCCACCTCATCGAGTAGCGATTCCACATCTACTGGAAGGAAAACGGCGTCCAGAAACTCCTTTAAAAATTTGATGACGATCCAACGGTCGGATCAAAGTTATGGCCCTTTCGAACCGGTAACCTGGTCTCGAGAGCAGAGACCTCCACCTCACCGAGTAGCGATTCCACATCTTGTGCAAGGAAAATGGCGTTCAGAAACTCCTGTAAGAATTTGAGGGCGATCCAACGGTAGGATCAAAAGTTACGGCCCTTTCGAACCGGTACTCTAGTCTCTACCGAAGAGACCTCTGCCTCACCGAGTAGCGATTCTACATCAACTCCAAGGGAAACGGCCTCCGGAAACTCCGGTAAAAATTTGAGGGCGATCCAAAGGTCGAATCAAAAGTTACGGCCCTTTAAAACCGGTACGCTGGTCTCGAGCGCAGAGACCTCCCCCTCACCGAGTAGGGATTCCACATCTACTCCAAGGGAAACGGCCTCCGGAAACTCCTGTAAAAATTTGAGGGCTACACAACGGTCGAATCAAAAGTTACGGCCCTTTCAAACTGGTACGCTAGTCTCGAGCACAGAGACCTCCCCCTCACCGACTAGGGATTCCACATCTACTCCAAGGGAAACGGCGTCCGGAAACTCCTGTAAAAATTTGAGGGCGATCGAACGGTCGGATCAAAAGTTACAGCCCTTTCGAACCGGTAACCTGGTCTCGAGAGCAGAGACCACCGCCTACCGAGTAGCGATTCCACATCTGTTGCGAGGAAAACGGCGTCCGGAAACTCCTGTAAAAATTTTAGGGCGATCCAACGGTCGGATCAAAAGTTAGGGCACATTCGAACCGATACTTTAGTGTCTAGCGAATAGACCTCCGCCTCACCGAGTAGCGATTCAACATCTACTGCAAGGAAAACGGCGTCCGAAAACTCCTATAAAAATTTAAGGGCGATCCAACGGTCGGATCAAAAGTTCCGACCCTTTCGAACCGGTACGCTGGTCTAGAGCGCAGAGACCTCAGCCTAACAGAGTAGCGATTCCATATCTACTGCAAGGAAAACAGCGTTCTAAAACTCCTGTAAAAATTTAAGGGGATCCAACGGTCGGATTAAATGTTACGGCCCTTTTGAACCGATACACTGGTCTAGAGCACAGAGATCTCCGCCTCACCGAGGAGCGATTCCACATCTACTCCAACGAAAACAGCTTCTGGAAACTCCTGTAAAAATTTGAGGGTGATACAACGGTCCGATCAAAAGTTACGACTCTTTCGAACAGGTTCGCTTGTCTCGAGCGCAGAGACCTCCGCCTCACCGAGTAGCGATTCCACATCTACTCCAAGGAAAACAGCTTCTAGAAACTCCTGTAAAAATTTTAGGGTGATCCAACGGTCGGATCAAAAGTTACGGCCCTTTCGAACCGGTACTCTCGTCTGTGGCGAAGAGACCTCCGCCTCACTGAGTAGCGATTCCACATCTATTTTAAAGCAAACATCCTCCAGAATCTCCTGTAAAAATTTGAGGGCTATCCAACGGTCGGATCAAAAGTTACGGCCCTTTCGAACCGGCACCCTTGTCTTTAGCGAAGGGACCTCCATCTCGCCGAGTAGCGATTCCACATCTACTCCAACAAAAACGGCTTCCGGAATCTCCTGTAAAAATTTAAGGGTGATACAATGGTCAGATCAAAAGTTACGACTCTTTCGAACATGTTCGCTTGTCTCGAGCGCAGAGACATCCACCTCACCGAGTAGAGATGCCACATCTACTCCAAAGGAAACGGCATCTGGAAACTCCTGTAAAACTTTGAGGATGATCCAAAAGTCCGATCAAAATTTATGGCCCTTTCAAACCGGTACTCTAGTCTGTAGCGAAGAGACCTCCTCCTCACCGAGTAGCGATTCCACATCAACTCCAAGGGAATCGGCCTCCAGAATCTCTTGTAAAAATTTGAGGGCGATCCAACGGCAAATCAAAACCTACGGCCCTTTCGAACCGGTACACTGGTCTCGAGCGTAGAGAACTCCGCCTCACCGAGTAGCGATCCCACATCTTCTGCAAGGAAAACGGCGTTTAGAAACTCCTGTAAAAATTTGAGGGCGATCCAACAGGCGGATCAAAAGTTACGGCCCTTTCGAACCAGTTCGCTTGTCTCGAGCGCAGAGACCTCCGCCTCACCGAGTAGCGATTCCACATCTACTCTAAGGAAAACAGCTTCTGGAAACTCCTGTAAAAATTTGAGGGCTATCCAACGGTCGGATCACAAGTTACAGCCCTTTCGAACCGGTACTCTAGTCTCTAGCGAAGAGACCTCCGCCTCACCGAGCAGCGATTCCACATCTACTCCAACGAAAACGACCTCCAGAATCTCCTGTAAAAATTTGAGGGCCATCCAACAGTCGAATCAAAAGTTACGGCCCTTTCGAACCGGTTCGCTTGTCTCGAGCGTAGAGAACTCCGCCTCACCGAGTAGCGATCCCACATCTTCTGCAAGAAAAACGGCGTTCGGAAACTCCTGTAAAAATTAGAGGGTGATGCAATGGTCGGATCAAAAGTTAAGGCCCTGTCGAACCGGTACTCTCGTCTCTAACGAAGAGTCCTCCGCCTCACCGAGTAGCGATTCGACATCCACTCCAACGAAAACGGCGTCCGGAAACTCCTGTAAAAATTTGAGGGCGATCCAACGGTAGGATCAAAAGTTACGGCCCTTTCGAACCGGTTCGCTTGTCTCGAGCGTAGAGACCTCCGCCTCACCGAGTAGCGATTCCACATCTACTCTAAGGAAAATAGCTTCTGGAGACTCCTGTAAAAATTAGAGGGCTATCCAACGATCGGATCACAAGTTACGGCCCTTTCGAACCGGTACTCTAGTCTCTAGCGAAGAGACCTCCGCCTCACCGAGCAGCGATTCCACATCTACTCCAACGAAAACGACCTCCAGAATCTCCTGTAAAAATTTGAGGGCGATCCAATGGTTGGATCAAAAGTTACAGCCCTTTCGAACCGGTACTCTAGTCTCTAGAGAAGAGACCTCCGTCTCATCGAGTAGCGATTCCACATCTACTCCAAGGGAAACGGCCTCTGGAATCTCCTGTAAAAATTTTAGGGCGATCTAATGGTTGGATCAAAAGTTACAGCCCTTTCGAACCGATACTCTAGTCTCTAGAGAAGAGACCTCCGTCTCATCGAGTAGCGATTCCACATCTACTCCAAGGGAAACGGCCTCTGGAATCTCCTGTAAAACTTTTAGGGCGATCCAACGGTCGGATCAAAAGGTATGGCCCTTTCGAACCGGTAATCTAGTCTCTAGCGACAAGACCTCCTCCTCACCAAGTAGCGATTCCACATCTACTCCAAGGGAAACAGCCTCCGGAAACTCCTGTAAAAATTTGAGGGCGATCCAACGGTAGGATCAAAAGTTACGGCCCTTTCGAACCGGTTCGCTTGTCTCGAGCGTAGAGACCTCCGCCTCACCGAGTAGCGATTCCACATCTA